>ERZ795043.107-NODE-107-length-108320-cov-34.732120_pt1 | contig 108320 bp, 101 predicted proteins | sample MGYA00375127_ERZ795043 | MGnify/ENA primary metagenome ERZ795043 (study PRJEB30172, sample SAMN05518447) | compost metagenome | isolation source: Feedstock adapted compost from Newby Island compost facility, Milpitas, CA | place: USA:Newby Island compost... | reverse complement strand
CGTGCTTGTAGTCGGAGGGCTCCATGTTGCCGCGCAGCTTGTCGGCGGCCTTGAAGAGTTCGGCCTCGAAGCCGAGGGAGGCGCCGTTGGCGTTGTTGGCGGCTTTTCCTCTGGCGGTTCTCTTCTTTTCCATGATGTTCTTGCCCTTTACGTAATGCTCTTTTTACTCTCTGGCAATGGTCCGACGCCTGGGCTCGGCCCAGTATCGGCACAGCACGATGCCGGTCTCGATGGTTTTCCCGAGGCCGCCCGACGGGTCAGGTTGTGGGCGTAGTACCTGGCGTGATGCGGGGTCAAGGAGATGACATCAGGCGACGCCATCGAGCACCTCCCTGTTCAGGAGCACGATCTGCTGGTCTGCCGGGTTCCGGGTGGACGGGTCAGTATCCAGCCCGAGACGCTTGAGCGTGTAGTAAAGCAGGGCCTTGCGGACGCTGATGCTGGCCTTGCCTCCCCGCATGCCGTAGTCGAGCGCGATGACCTTCTTCTGCGCGTTGGACAGGCCCGGGTGCGGACCGATTTCCAGCGTGACGTGCGTGTGCCAGCGGAACCGTCGAACGCGATGGCATGCGGCGCGATCCAGCGCCAGCGTGGGGCAGGGTTGGAAAGGGACTGGTACTCGACTTCCAGCGCCTGCCTGGTACGGATCGCTTCGATGACCCGGCGCAGCGTGTGGGCATCGATGCCACGGACAGGGCTGGGGACCGTATCGAAGGCCGGCATCTGGCCGATCCAAGTTTCCTCCTGCGTGACGATGCCGTCGGAGATCGACCGCAATTGGGACAGGTAGCTGGCCGGGTCCGGTTTCAGAAACAGGGGCTCGAAGCAGTCGCCCCGGACGTAGGTGCGGGCGCTCTTGTCGTAGACCATGTTGCCCGGCGCCATGCCGAGGTAGCGGTTCAGGTCGGTGGATGCCTGGTTGATCGAGATCCCGAAGGCGGCCATCAGGTCGCCGCGGTTGACATGGCCGTCCCAGAACAGCCGGAACTCGATGAACTCGAGCCGGCGCTCAATGCCCCACCGAGCGCTGTCCTGCGTCGCCCCCACCTTGACACTCCGGCATCATGACCCGCATCGAAACTGTATTCGACCAGTTTCTGGTTGGTTTGTAAAGAGAGGATGGGTGCGGCGGGAGCCATCGCCGCGAGGGGGGCGTGGCGCAGTCAGCGAATCATGGTATCTTTCATGGCATTAGATGCTTGTTGCCGCGGTAACGCATTGATCTATATGCAATTGAAGTTCCCATTGATAATCGAGTGGGAGTGACCGCTGGTATCATCGGGCATGGCGCGTGCGTGGCTCATCAAGAACGAGCCCGACTGCTACTCGTTCGACGACCTGCTGCGCGACGGCAGGGTCCAGTGGGACGGCGTGCGCAACTACCAGGCTCGGAACTACATGCGTGACGAGATGCGGCCGGGCGACCCCGTGCTCTACTACCACTCCTCGACCGCGGAGCCGGCGGTGGTCGGCCTCGCCGAGGTGGCGTCGGAGCCCTACCCCGACCCCACACAGTTCGACCCGAACAGCGAGTACTACGACCCCAAGGCCACGCCCGAGAACCCGCGCTGGCACCTGGTCGAGTTCAAGCCGGTGCGGCGCCTGGCGCGCCCCGTCACCCTGGCCGAGATGAAGCGCGACCCCGCGCTCGCCGGCATGCGCCTGCTGCAGCGCGGCAACCGCCTGAGCGTTATGCCGGTCGAGCCCGAGCACTTCGCCCGCGTGCTCGAGCTGGGAGGCGGCTGAGGGCCATGGAGCGCCCGAGGCGCCTGCTCGACGCCTCCCCGGGGGGCGGCCCGCGCTTCACCGAGCGCCACGTGCGCGTCCTCCACGCCGTGGCCGAGAGGTACATACGCACCGCCCACCCCGTGCCGTCGCAGCACGTGGCGTCGCAGCTCGACGTCTCCAGCGCCACGGTGCGCAACGACTTCGGGGCGCTCGAGGAGGGCGGGCTCCTGCAGCAGCCGCACACGTCGGCCGGCCGCATCCCGACGGCCGAGGGCTTCCGCTACTACGCCTCCTCGTACCTGCCGCCGCGGCGCCTGCCGCGGCAGGAGCGCGAGGTCATCAGGCGCGAGCTCGCGGGCGTGGGCGGCGAGGACCTCTTCGCCCAGGCCTCGCAGCTCGCCGCCCGTCTCTCCGGCTACGCCGTGCTCGTGCGACTGCCGCCGGACGACGCGCTGCGCGTCCACGAGGTGCACCTCTCGCTCGTCTCGAGCCGCCGCCTGCTGGCCGTCGTCGTGCTGGAGAACGGGCTGGTGCGGCAGCTCGGCGTGGGCCTCGACCCCATGCCGTACGAGAGCGTGATCGAGGACGCCGAGCGCAGCATGCGGCAGCTCGACCTCAGCGTCGGGGAGGCGCCGCGCCTCCTGCGGTCGGTGGCGGCCAACGCCGAGGCCGACCTCGCCAGGACGCTGGAGGCCGTGGCCGACGCCTGGGTCGGCCTGCGCTCGGCGAAGACGTTCCGCGCCGGCCTCGGGCGCCTGCTCGACGAGCCGGAGGGCGAGGACCCGAGCTTCGTGCGCCTCGTCGTCGAGCACGTCGAGGGCGAGGCGGGCCTCCCGGAGGCGCCCGAGGGCGACATCGACCTCGAGCTCGACGAGAAGCTGGCGATGGTCAGCGCCTCGTTCGCGTTCGGCGCGGGCAAGGGCGCGCTCACCCTGGTGGGCCCCGCCCGCATGCGCTACCCGCAGGCGCTGTCGATCGCCAGCGAGCTCGGCCGCGCGCTCTCGGCCTCGGTGAACCGGGACGCCGCCTCCGGCTGAGGGCGCCGCCCGCGTGAGAGGCTCTCAAGCTCTCCTCATAGACGCGGGAGGCCGCATCCCTACGGAGTTTCTCACAGCCCGGGGCCACCTCCGGCCATATGCTCGTGAGCGTGTCGTTAAGGGGACCGCAGCGTGCCTAACGAGGTCTACCGCTCGGCCGTGGACGGCCTGTCCGACCTCGTGCCGCCCCGCGTCGCCAAGCGCCTCGTGGACGAGGCGCTGAGGACGACGCGGCGCACGCCGGACGACGTCAGCCTCTCGGCCATGCGCCGCCTCCTGCTCGGGCCGATCCGCTCCGAGCTCGAGGGCGTGCTGCCGCCCGGCGCCGCGGGGCCGGGGCTGAAGCGCGTGGCCGCCCGCCTCGCGCCGCGCGACGAGGGGCCCCGCCGCCGCTGGTGGCCGCTGGGACGCCGCGCCCCCGCGCGCGAGGACGCCGGAGGACGCGCCGCCGCTGCCGGGGAGGCCCCCGCGCCCGCCCCGGGAGGGCCGGACGCCGCGGCCGCCTCGCCGGCCCCGGCGCTCGGCGCCGCTGCCGGCCCCTCCGCCCCGCCGCGCGGCGCGGAGGCGGCGCCCCCCGCCGAGCCGGCCTCCGGTGATCGCCAAGGAGAGGCGCGGCCCACGGAGGCCGCCCCGCGCGTAGCGCCGCCGCTGCCGGCCCTCGACGACGCGCTCGTCGACCGGGCGCTGCGGGCGTTCGGGTCGCTGGAGACCGTGCGCCAGGTCGTCGCCGTGCGCGGCCAGGAGGTCGTCGTCGGCAGCGGCGACGGCGTCGACGAGTCGGCCCTGCCGGGCCTGGCGCTCGCGACCTCGAGGCTGCTCGGCCGCGACGGGACCCTGAGGATGTTCTCGCTCGAGCGCCCCTCGGGGGCGCTGTTCCTGTTCCCGCTCCTGGACGGAGCGCTCGTAGTCTTGACCAAGCCGAAGGTGAACGTCGGCGCGGTGCTGGCCGCCCGCGCCGCCCTCGAGGAGGCAGCATGATCGCTCGTCTGAGACCCATAGCCGTCGTGGCCGCGCTGCTCGTGCTGGTCGGCGCCCCGGCACTGGCCCAGGAGGACAGCGTCCTGCAGCGCTACGACCTGGCCGTGGAGAACCTCCAGTTCGCGATCGCCTCCGTGCCGGACGACCCCGTGCAGGCGCGGGACGAGCTCGAGCGCGCGGTGAACGCCCTCCTCACGCTCTCGCGCGACACCACGAGCGCCACGCTCCTCGAGGCGATGCAGCGGACCTTCGAGCGCGCCAGGACGGCCGTCGACAACGAGAGCCGCGCCGACCTGGCCGTGCAGGCGGCGGTGCTGCGCGGCGGGTTCCGCCGCCTGGTCGCGGACTCGGCCTACACCGCCGGCACCGAGGGCGACCTCGCCACGGCCCTGGCGCGCCTCACGCACATCGCCACCGACATGGGCTTCGCCGGGCCCGACCTCGACGCGCTCGGCGCCGCGGGCTCCTCCGTGAACGCCCTGCGCCTGGCCTTCGAGGCGGGCGCCGCCGAGGCGATCGCCGCGGAGCTGACGGTAGCCGAGCGCCTGCTGCCGACGGACAGGGCGGCCGCCTACGAGGCCCTGGCCAGCGCCTACGGCGACTCGCTGCTCGTGCAGGACTCGCCGCGCGCCGACCTCGCCCTGAACGGGGCGCTGCTGCGCGCCGCGCACGCGCTGGTGCAGGACGACCCCGAGGGCTTCCAGGAGGCCACCGCCGAGGCCACGGGCCACCTCACGCGCCTCGCCTCGGCCGCCCGCGCGGGCGAGGCCGGACGCCCCGCGGCGCCGGCGGCCCAGCCCGCCCAGGCCGCGGCCGAGACGCCCGCCGCTGCTTCCGCCGAGCAGCCCGCCCCCGAGGAGCCCGCCGCCGCGGCGCCCGCCGAGCAGCCCGCAGCCGAAGCGCCCGCCTCCGCGGAGCCGGCGGCCGAGCAGCCGGCCCCCGAGCCGGTCGAGGCCGAGGGCGAGGCGCCCGCCGCGCCGGAGGCGGAGACGCCTGCGGCGCCGCAGCAGGCCGAGCAGCCGACCGCGGCCCCGCTCGGCGACCTGCCGGCGCTTGGCGAAGCCGCCGCGGCCGAGGGCGCCCCCGTCGTCGACGTCGCCCTGATCAGGGCGCAGCTCGAGCAGGAGCGCCGCGACGCCGAGCTGGCGGCCCTCGCGAGCGAGCTCGAGCGCGCCGGCCTGCCCGCGGGCCTCGCCCGCTCCCAGGCCTCGGCGCTGCTGGGCGCCGGGTTCACCTCGTCCGGCGCCGCGTTCGACGCCGTCGCGGCGCGCATCAGCGAGGCGTCGGCCCGTCTGCGCGCGGGCGACGCCGACGGTGCGCGCGCGGCCCTGAGCGCGGGGCGCCGCGCCTACGAGAACGTGCGCGGCCTCGTCAGCGCCCGCGACTCCGCCGCCGCGGCCGACACCGCGGCCCTGTTCGACGCCGCGCTCGACAGGCCCGACCTGCGCGCCCGCGACCTGACGCTCCTCGCCGCCTCGTTCGAGAACGCCCGCGCCGCGCTCGGCGAGCCCGCGGCCGGCGCCGGCCTGGCCGTGGAGAGCGCCGTGGACGGGCTCTGGGGCGGCTGGCCGCGGCTGGCGGTGCTGTTCCTCCTGGGCGTGCTGGCGATCGTGCCGCTCAGGTACCTGAACATGGCGTTCGGCGGCGGCAACGCGAACTGGCGCCTCGTCGCCTGGGCGCTGTTCCTCCTGCTCGTGCCCGTCTTCTACGAAGCGCTGGTGGCGCTCGGCGCCGCCGCGGCGTACCTGGCGGACATGCCCGCCCTGGCCGTCCTGTCGCGCTGGTCGATGTTCGACAGCGGGCTGGGGCACGTGGTGTGGGCGGCCCTGGTCCTCGTCGCCCTGGTGCTGGCGACGATCGGCCTCCGCGGCATCTGCGCCCAGTTCGGGCTGCTGGGCACGCGCGGCGGGCCGCAGGCCGCCACGACGCCCACGCTCGTCGAGTCGAGCGGGGTGAGGCAGCAGCAGACGGCAGTAGATTGGGACGACGACTTCTGAGACCTCCGGCCGACGAGCGCGCGAACCCCGCCGGCCGGGCTGAGCAGCCGGAGCCTTGATGACCAACCTCGTCTACCAGACGGCGGTCGAGGAGCTGGAAGCGGTTATGTCGCCCCGCGTGGTGTCCCGCTCCCTCAAGGAGGGGCTGCGCCAGCACGGGCGCTCGCCTGAGACGGTCGACGTCGCCACCCTCGAGGAGATCCTCAAGAGCCAGGTCTACCGCCAGCTGCAGGTCACGATGCCCGTGACCGAGGCGAAGGCCACCGTGGCCAGCATCGTCGAGCGGCTGCGCGAGGTCGGCGAGGCCAAGGGCCAGGCCCTGCGCAGCGGGCTCGAGGCGCAGGCCGAGCGGCTGCAGCGCCTGCAGCAGGCGATGAAGCCGTACAACCTCTACTTCGAGTGGCCCGAGGTCCAGAAGCTGAGGGCCCAGCTCCAGCTCCTCGAGGCGGAGCACGAGGCCGGGCGCGAGGCGGGCACGCTGCTCGCCGACGCCGAGGCCCAGCTCGAGGCCGTGGAGCGGAAGCTCGAGGACCAGCTCGTGCTGCAGGCGCGCGAGGTCGCCGAGCTCACCGAGGCCCTGGAGGCCGTCCGCTCCCTGGGCGGCCCCAAGGTCAGGCGCCTCGAGTCGCTCGTGAACCACATGCGGGCGGCGCAGGAGGCCAGGCAGCTCGCCCCCGCCGAGCTCGAGCGGGCCAGGAAGCTGGCGCGCGACCTCCGCAAGCTCATGGAGTCGAGCGTGTACTCCGAGGCCGCCGGCGAGGCCGGTGAGGCCGCGGCCGAGGGCGCCGCGGAGGACGGCGTCTACGACGTCGACGTGGAGGACGAGGACGTCCTCGACATCGACGTCGCCAGCCTCACGCCGGAGGCGAGCGAGCGCCTGCGCCTGATCGACCTCGCCGCCGAGGGCCACGACCTCGCCGCCCTCCGGGACGAGCACGCGCTGCTCCTCGAGTACCGGCCCGACCTCGTCGCGAGGTTCGAGGGGCTGGAGGCCGCGCTGGCGGAAGGGAGGTCCGTGGCGCAGGAGCTCGCCGCGCTGCGCGCGGAGCTCCCCGCCGTCGCCGAGGAGGTGAGGGCCGGCCTGAGGGCCGAGCTCGAGGACCTGAACCGGGAGCTCGACGCGGTGCCCGAGGTCGTCGACGCCGCCGAGCTGCGGCAGGCGACGAGGGTCGCCCTGGGGATCCTCGCCACGACGCTCCCGGCGGCCTCCGACGTCGAGCACGTCAGGCAGCTCCGCGACCTGGTGCGCGAGCAGGTGGAGGCCCAGAAGCGTGCCGAGGAGGCCCTCGAGGCGCAGCTCAAGGCCCAGGAGGAGCTCGTGCGGCGCCTCGAGGAGACGCTCGTGCGCTACGAGGCGCACAGCCCCGCCGAGGACGTGCGCCGCCTGCGCGAGGAGCTCGAGTCCCTGCGGCTGGCGCACGAGAACCGGACCATCGTGCCCGAGGTCATGGCCTCCGTGCGTCAGGCCGAGGAGCGCCTGGCGCGCGGCCTGGCGGAGCGCGCCACCGAGGAGTCCGAGCGCCGCCGAGCGCGCATCGAGAGCCTGCGAGCGCAGCTCCTGGCCGTGCCTCCCACGGCCACGCTGGGCGACAGGCTCGACGCGGCGCTGCGCGAGGTCGACAGGCTCCTCGAGGAGCACGCCGGCAGCGAGGCCGCCGCGGCCCTGCTCCTCGACGACGAGCTCGCCCCCACCCTGCCGCTCGCGGCCGAGCACGCCGACCTGGACGCCCTGGAGGCGCTGGTCGCGGCCCTGCGGAACGAGGCCGTGGCCAGCGTCAGGCGCCGCCTCGAGGGGCTCGCGGAGAAGGCCGCCGAGATCGGCAGCGTCAGCTTCGCCGAGCGCGTGCAGGCGGCGATGGCCGACCTGGACCAGGGCGTCTTCCCCGACCTCACCGGCCTCGAGGTCGAGCTCGAGCGGGCGAGCGAGGCCGCCCGCACCCACCAGCTCGGCGAGCTGCACAGGCTCGGGCGCGAGGCCCAGACCTACGCCGGCCTCGACGACCCCGAGGTCAAGGCCCTCCTCGACCTCCTCGCAGACGAGCGGCGCCAGCTCGCCGAGGGCGGGCACGCGCGGCGCCTCGGCGAGGCCGCGCTGATGCTGGCCCGCGTCGAGGCGCGCGTAGACGAGCGCCTGGAGAGCGTGCCCTCGCGGCTCGACGCCGCCCTCGAGCGCTTCGAGGTCGTCGCCAAGCTGAACAGCGACGACGTCGCGACCGTCCGCCGCATCCTCACGCACCTCGACTCCCAGCGCGAGGCGCTCGGCCGGGTGTCGCTGGGCCTCGCGCTGCAGCTCGAGGCCTCCCTGTCGCAGGCCGAGCAGCTCCTCTCCAGCCTCGAGGAGGAGTACGAGGCCACGCGCCTGATCGCCGACCAGCTCGTGGCCGGCGGCCTGCTCGACGACGTCCTCGGTCCTCTCGGCGGCCCGGAGCCGGCGACGCCGCAGCGGGCCGGCCAGGACCCCGCCGAGCTGGCCGAGCGCTACGCCGACACGCCGGGCGTGCAGTCCGTGAGCGTGCTCTCCCCCGCCGGGGAGCTGCTCGCGGGTGCGCCGCTGCCGGGCGACGCGGGCCCGCGCGCCCTCGACGACCTGCGGCGGGCCGCCGCCGCGCTGCTCGCCGGCATGTCGGCCGCCTGCGACGTGGTCGTGGTGACCGCCGGCTCGTCCGAGGGCCACCTGGTGGCGGCGTTCGCGCCCGGCCTCACCGTCGCGCTGCACGTCGACTCGGCGGCGCTCGCGCCGGTGGTGTCGGGGCGGCTGCGCCGCGACCTCGCCGGCGACTGACGGCCGCCGTGCCCGTCGTCCGTCGCGAGGTGGCTTCGCTACGGGACCTCCGCGCGCTGGCGGAGGAGCTGGCCGCCGCTACCGGGCCCGGCGACCTGGTCGTGCTGACGGGCCCGCTGGGAGCGGGCAAGACCACGTTCGTGCAGCAGCTCGCCGCGGCGCTGGGGTCCGACGCGGCCGTGACGAGCCCCACCTACACCCTCGTGCACGAGTACCCGACGCCGCAGGGGCTGCTCGTCCACGTCGACCTCTACCGGCTCGACCCTCGCCGCGCCTCCGCGCTGGGGCTCGAGGACTACCTCGACAGGTCGCGCCTCGTCGCCGTCGAGTGGGGCGAGCCGCTCCTCGCCGAGCACGCGGACGCCCACCACGTCGACCTCGCCCTCGCGGCGGGCGGCGAAGGCCCGCGCGTCGCCACCTGGCGGGCCCCGGAGGCCCCGCGGTGACGGACGGCAGCCCCCGCCCCCGCCTGACCCTGGCGATCGACTGCGCCACGCCTTACCTGGCGCTGGCGCTCGTGGACGAGCACGCGAGGGTCTTGGCGCGCTTCGCCGCCGACGTCGGCAGGGAGCACGCCAGCCGCCTGGTGCCCGAGCTCCACGCCCTCACCGCCGACGTGCCCGACTGGCGCGAGCGCCTGTCGCTCGTCGTGGCCGGCGTGGGGCCCGGCTCGTACACGGGCCTGAGGGTCGCGCTCGCCACCGCCGCCGGCCTCGCCCGCGCCGTGGGCGCCGAGGTGCGCGGCGCCCCCACGTTCGCGGCGCTGGCCGCGGGCGTGCTGGTACCGGGCGAGGAGGCCGTCGTGACGCTCGACGCCAGGCGCGGCAACGTCTACGCCGCCCACTGCCGCCGCCTGGCGGGGCCGCCGGACGCGGCCCCAGCGGTCGAGGTCCTCGCCGGGCCCGCGAAGCTCCCCGCCGACGAGGCCGGCGGCCTCGCGCCGGGCGCGCGCGTGCTGGCGGCCGGCGTACCGGACGCCGCGGCGCTGCCCGCCTCCGCCTCGGACGGCCCTCCCAGAGCGGTCTACCTCTGAGGGGCCGCCTCTCCCCGGGGGAAGGGCCAAGTTATACTGCCGCGAATCCCGCCGGGGTGGGAGTAGAGCATGTTCTTCAAGTTCGGACAGGAGATCGGGGTCGACCTGGGCACGGCCACGGTCTTGATCTACGTGAAGGGCCAGGGCATCCGCCTGCGCGAGCCCTCGGTCATCGCCATGGTGCGCGACACCGGCGAGGTGAAGGCCGTGGGCGAGGAGGCGTACCGGATGCTCGGCCGCACCCCGGGCAACATCGTGGCGGTCAGGCCGATGCGCGACGGCGTCATCGCCGACTACGACCTGACCGAGAAGATGCTGCAGGCGTTCGTGCGCAAGGTGCTCAAGGGCCCGAGCCGGCTGTTCAAGCCGCAGGTCATGGTGTGCGTGCCCTCGGGCGTCACCGAGGTCGAGCGCCGCGCCGTGCTGCAGGCGACCCGCGAGGTCGGCGCCCGCAAGGCGTTCCTGATCGAGGAGCCCCTGGCGGCGGCGATCGGCGCGGGCGTGAACATCGCCGAGCCGACGGGCAGCATGATCGTCGACATCGGCGGCGGCACGACCGACATCGCGATCATCTCGCTGGGGGGCATCGTCGTGTCGGAGAGCCTGCGCATCGCCGGCAACGAGCTCGACGAGGCGATCATCCGCTACATCAGGCAGAAGGAGAACCTGCTGATCGGCGACAGGACCGCCGAGGAGGTCAAGATCAAGATCGGCGCCGCGACCATCCGCAGCTCGGCCGACGAGCTCGAGATGGAGGTGCGCGGGCGCGACCTCATCAACGGCCTGCCGAAGAGCGTGCGCGTGCGCACGTCGGACATCGTGGAGGCCCTACAGGAGCCGATCCAGAAGATCGCCGACGGCGTCAGGCGCGTGCTCGAGCAGGCGCCGCCCGAGCTCGTCTCCGACGTGATCGACCGCGGGATCATCATGACCGGCGGCGGCTCGCTGCTGAGGAACTTCGACGAGCTGCTGCGGCAGACGACGGGCATCCCCGTGATGGTCGCGGACAACGCCACCGACTCGGTGGCGCTCGGCACCGGGCAGGCTCTCGACATGCTGCACGTGCTCCGAGACGCCCTGATCTCGGACAACTTCCTGAGACGCTGAGGATGGTGCGGCCCCTAGCGGCGGCCGGCGCGACCATCCTCCTGGCTGCCTGGCTGGCGCTGGGGTCGGCCCTGGCGCAGGGCCCCGTGCCCGACTTCCCCCTCCAGGAGGTGCGCCCGGGCCTCGTCGGCCACGGCCTCACGGCGGGGCCCGGCGGGCGGCTCGAGCGCTTCGACGTCGAGGTGCTCGCCGTCCAGCACGACGCCGGGCCCGGCTTCCCGCTGGTGCTGGTGCGGGCCTCCGGGCCCTTCATCGAGGCCGCGGGCGGCGTCGCCGCCGGGATGAGCGGCAGCCCCGTCTACCTGCCGCTGGACGGCCGCGACGCCCTGCTGGGCGCGATCGGCTACGTCTTCCCCGAGGCCGACCACGAGCTCGCGCTGGTGACGCCGATCGCGGCGATGCGCGACCTCGGCTTCGCAGCCGCGCCCGCGGAGCCCGTCGTCGCCGGCCTGGGACGGGCCGTGCCCGTGACCACGCCGGTGCTGATGGCGGGGACCTCGCCGCGGGCCGCGGCCCTGCTCGAGGAGCTGTTCGCCGGAGCGCCCACGCGGCCCGTCTCCCCCCTGGGGGCGCAGGGGGCGACCGGCGGGCAGGCGGCGCCGGCGGAGGAGCGGGCGCCGGTCCCCGGCGCCGCCGTGGCCTTCGAGCTGATGAGCGGCGACCTGCAGCTCGCCGCGCTCGGCACGGTCACGGCCGTGGAGGGCGAGACGGTCCTGACCCTCGGCCACCCCCTCTTCGGCACCGGCGGCGCCTCGTACGGCCTCGCGCACGCCGACGTCACGGCCGTCGTGCCCAGCGCGGTGGTGCCGTTCAAGCTCGCGAACCTGGTGCCCGGCACCTTCGGGGCGGCCACCCACGACACCCCCGCCGCCGTCGCCGGCGCGCTCGGGCTCGCGCCCGAGACCGTCGACCTCACCCTGACGCTCGCCGCCGCCGGCCGCGAGCGCAGCTTCGACCTGCGCCTCGCCGCCGACGAGAGGCTCTACCCCCTGCTGACCGCGATCGCCACGCTCGAGGCGAGCGACAGGGTGCTGCGCGCCGTCGGTCCCGGCAAGGCCGACCTGGCCTGGGACGTCACGCTCCGCGGCGGCGCCCGCGTGCGCGTCCTCGAGCAGGTGTCGAGCGAGGAGGACGTGGGCCTGGCGGCGGCCCGGCTCGCCGCGGGGCCGCTGGCGGTGCTCGCCGGCAACCGCTTCGCCGACCCCGGGGTGCGGCGCATCGAGCTCAGCGTGACGTTCGACCGCGACCCGGGCAGCGCCGAGGTGGCCCAGGTGGTGCTCGAGAACGAGGAGCTCGTCGCCGGCGGTCACGCCGTGCTGCACGTCAGGCTCCAGCCCTACCGCCGCGAGGCCGTCGTGCGCACCTTCAGCGTGCCGCTGCCGGAGGACCTCGCCGGCGAGCTGACCCTCCTGGTGCGCGGCGGCGACGTGCCCCGCGAGGTCGAGAACGCCCCGCCGGAGGGCGGCGAGGTCGACGAGCCCCGCAGCTTCCCCGAGCTCCTCGACGCCCTCAGGCAGCAGGTGCAGGCCAGCGAGCTCGTCGTCGAGTCCGTCGACGACCGCGGCGACGTGCGCCGGCTCCTGCGCGTGCCTCTGGACTGGGTGATCGTCGGCAGCCAGGACCTGCGCGTGACCGTGCTCCCGGCCGCCGGGGGCGCGGACGGCGGCGGTCCGGGGGAGCCGGGCGACGGTGGGGGCCCGGCGGACGAGGCGCCGCCCGCCGAGCACGAGCCGGGCGAGGAGGTGTAGGTCCCATGGCTGCTCCAGGAAGCGAACCGGCGCCGTCAGGCCCCCCGTACCTCGTCCCCGCGCTGGCGGACGCCCTCGGCGCGCGGCTGGAGGGCGTGGGCGCGGAGGTGCGGCTGGCCAGGCTGGCCTCCCCTGCCGCCGCCAGGGCCGGCGTGGCGGAGCCGTACGTCGTCGTCGCCGGGACCGAGGCCGACGCGGAGGCGCTGGCCGCCGCGCCGCGGCCGCCGGCCCTCGTCGTGGCGCCGGAGGGCCTGGACACCGCGGCCCTCGCCGGGGTGCCCGTCGCGCGCGTGCCGGACGCTCGCCTCGCCCTCGCACGGCTGACCGTCCTCTTCGACCGCCGGCCGAGGCTCGCCACCGGCGAGCGCAGCGAGGGCGCCCACGTCGACCCCACGGCGAACGTCGGCGAGGGCGTGACCCTCATGCCCGGCGCGGTGGTCCTGGCGGGCGCGACCGTCGGCGACCGCAGCGTAGTCGGGCCGGGGAGCGTCGTCGGGCCCGGCGCGGTGGTGGGCCGGGACTGCGTGCTGCACGCGAACGTGACGCTCTACGACGGCGTGCGCCTGGGCGACCGGGTGGTGCTCCACGCCGGCTGCGTGATCGGCGCCGACGGCTTCGGCTACGCCGCCTCGCCCGCGGGCGCGGTGAAGGTGCGCCACCTCGGCGGGGTCGTGATCGGCGACGACGTCGAGGTCGGCGCCAACACCGCGATCGACAGGGGGACCCTCGACGACACCGTCGTGGGCGCCGGCACGAAGATCGACAACCTCTGCCAGGTGGGCCACAACGTGCGCATCGGGCGGGGCTGCCTCATCGCCGGCATGACCGGCATCGCCGGCAGCGCCGTGATCGGCGACGGCGTGATCGTGGGCGGCGCCGTGGCGGTGTCCGACCACGTGACCATCGGGTCGGGCGCGCGCATCGCGGGGCGCAGCGGCGTCACGAAGGACGTGCCGCCGGGCGAGACGTGGGCCGGCTTCCCCGCGCGGCCCTACCGGCAGTTCGCCCGTAGGCTCTACCTGCTCGACCGCCTCGAGGACGTGTGGCGCGCGGTCAGGCGCCTGGAGGGCCGCTGAGTTGGGCGCCGTGACCGGCGTGGGGCTGCACAGCGGCGAGACCTGCCGCGTCGTGCTCCACCGCGACGACGGCCCCCTGCGCTTCCGGCGCGGGCGCGTCGAGGTCGAGGCCTGCGTCGCGAACGTCGCCGGCACCGACAGGGCGGTGACCCTCGCGCGCGACGGCGCGCGCGTCTCGCTCGTCGAGCACCTGCTGGCGGCGCTCCGCCTGCGCGGGTTCTTCGCGGGCGTGGTCGTGGAGGCCAGCGCCGAGGAGCTGCCCATCCTCGACGGCTCGGCCGCGCCGTGGCTCGAGGCCGTAGAGGCGCTCGGCGCCCCGCCGCCCCCGCCCGAGCCCCTGCGCGTCACCGCGCCCGTGGTGGTCGCGCTGGGGGCGTCGGAGGCCAGGGCCGAGCCCGGCGAGGAGCGCCTCGACGTCGCCATCGAGTTCGACCACCCCGCGATCGGGGCGCAGCGCTGGGTCGGCGGCCCGGCGGACTACGCGGGCCTCGCCGCGGCCCGCACCTTCGGCCTGCTCAGCGAGGCGGACGCGCTCCGGGCCAGAGGTCTCGTGAGGGGCGCGAGTCTCGAGCATGCTATCGTCTTCGCTGATGATGGGCCTCTGCGCCCACTGCGCTTCCCCGACGAGCCCGTGCGCCACAAGGCGCTCGACGCTCTCGGAGACCTGGCCCTCCTCGGCCGCCCGCTGCGAGCGCACGTCACACTGCGGCGCGGGTCCCACGCCCTCCACCACGCCCTCATGTCCAGCCTGCTGAGCACCCGCGCCACGTCGCGAGACGGCGGCCCGGGGGAGGCGCCGTGAGCCGGCGCGTCGCCGTCGTCGGCTACGGCGTGATGGGCCGCTACCACGCCATGAACTACGCGGCGCTGCAGGGCGTGGACCTCGTCGCCGTCGTCGACCCGGACCCGGACAAGCGCCTGTCGGCCCAGCTCGAGCTCGGCGTCGAGGCCTACGCCTCCGTCACGGAGCTCCTGGCGGCGCGCCGGGTCGACGCCGCCAGCGTCGCGGCGCCTACGAGCCTGCACTACGCGCTGACGAAGGAGCTCCTCGAGGCGGGCGTGCACGTGCTCGTCGAGAAGCCCGTGGCGACGGACGTGGAGCAGGCGCGCGAGCTGGCGCAGCTCTCCCGCCGCCGCGGGCTGGTGCTGCAGGTCGGCCACATCACGCGCTTCTACCGCTCCGTGGCGAAGCTGCGCGAGGAGGTCGAGCAGCCCTACCTCATCGAGGCCAGGAGGCTCGTCCCGTCGACGCGCGTCAAGGACGTCGGCGTGATCCTCGACCTGATGATCCACGACATCGACATCGTCCTGGGCCTGGTGCGCGGCGAGCCGGTGCAGGTCTCGGCCATGGCCCGCTGCCTCAACGGCAGCCCGCACGAGGACGTCGCCGCCGCCCAGGTGCTCTTCGACTGCGGCTGCATCGCCAGGCTGCTGGCGAGCCGCGTCGCGCCCGACCCCGAGCGCAGCCTGCTCGTCGCCGAGCGCGACCGCACGGTGCGCGTCGACTTCGCGAAGGAGCCTTACACCGAGGTCGTCGTCTACCGCGACCCCGGCGGCGCCCCCGGCACGAGCCACGTGCAGCTCGACCGCCACGTGATCCACGAGGAGAACCCGCTGAAGAAGGAGCTGGAGCACTTCCTGGCGCGCCAGGCGGGCGAGGCGGCGCCCATCGGCACGCTCGCCGACGACCTGCGCTCGCTGGCGCTGGCCTCCCGCCTGCTGGCGGACACGCGGGCCGCGCGCGGCGTCGTGGCCGTCTAGGACGCTGCGCTAGACTTGCCGCCATGGACCTGGACGTCCGGGCGGTGCTGCCCCACCGGTACCCCTTCCTCCTCGTCGACAGGCTCGTCTCCTTGGACGGCGACGACTTCGAGTGCGTGAAGAACGTGACGCACAACGAGCCGTACTTCGCGGGCCACTTCCCCCAGGAGCCGGTGATGCCCGGCGTCCTCATCGTCGAGGCGCTGGCCCAGGCGGCCGGCGTGGCGCTGGCGGCCCGCGAGGGCGCCACGCCCAGCGGCATCGGCTACCTGGCGGGCATCGAGAGCGCCCGCTTCCGCCGCAAGGTCGTGCCGGGCGACGTCCTGCGCCTCACCGGCCGGATCGTGTCGTTCCGGCGCGGCCTGTGCAAGGTCGAGGCCAAGGCGCTGGTCGGCGACCAGGTCGCCGCCGAGGCCTCGCTGTCGTTCCTCTACGCCTCCTGAGATGGCGGCGGCCGCCCGCGGGTCCCTGAGCCTGGCGACGGGCGACCCGGCGCCGCCCGAGGTGGCCCGCACGGCCGTCGTCGAGGACCCCGCGTCGCTCGCCGCCGGCGTGAAGGTCGAGCACGGCGCCTTCGTGGCGGCCGGGGCGGACCTGGCCGAGGGCGTCTACGTCGGCCCTGGGGCCGTGGTCGAGGCGGGCGTGCGCGTGGGCGCCGGCACGCGCCTGCTGGCCGGGACCGTCCTGCGCCGCGGCGTCGAGGTCGGCGCGCGCTGCGTGGTGGGCCCCTACGCCGTGCTCGGCGGCGAGCCGATGGACACCGCCTTCCGCGGGGAGGACAGCCGCGTGGTGATCGAGGACGACGTGCAGGTGCGCGAGTTCGTGACCGTGCACCGCGCGACCGGCGAGGGCGCCGTGACCCGCGTGGGCGCCGGCACGCTGCTGATGAGCTACGCCCACGTGTCGCACAACTGCGACGTCGGGCGCGGCTGCGTGATCACCACGTGCGTCCAGCTCGGCGGGCACACACAGGTCGGCGACAGGGCGAACGTCGGCTCCGGCAGCCTGCTGCACCAGTTCTGCCGCGTCGGCGCCTACGCGATGTTCGGCGCGGCCAGCGCCGCGAACCAGGACGTCCTGCCCTTCGCGATGGCGCGCGGGAACCCCGCCAGGCACTACCGCCTGAACGCCGTGGGGCTGAGGCGCGCCGGGTTCGCCGGCGAGCGCTACCGTCACCTCGAGGCCGCGCTGCGCGCGGTGCGGCGCCGCGACATGGCCGCCCTCGAGGAGCTCGCCACCGTCAGCCAGGACGCGGCCGAGATGCTGGCCTTCGTGCGAACCTCGAAGCGCGGGGTGGCCCGCTTCGTCACGGGAGGCGGATGAGCCAGGTCGTGCTCGTCAGCAACGGGCCGGGCGAGCTCTACACCTGGGTGGGCCCGGTCGTGAGGCAGCTCAGGCGCGCGCTGCCCGGCGCCCGCGTGGCGGTGGCGCTGGTGCCGTGCCAGTTCGCGGCCGGCAACGAGCCGGCGGTGGCGGCCTCGTTCGGGCCCGACCACGTCTCGACCCCCGCCGAGTACCTGCGCGCGCTGGCCGCGGGGACCGTGCCCGCCGGCCTGGCGGAGGACGGCGCCGGCCCCGGGGCCGTGATCGGCCTGGGCGGCAGCGTCGGCGCGCCCGTGACCCTGGGGCGCCGCCTCGGCTTCCCCGCGTTCCGCTACAGCTTCGAGCCCTACTGGCACCGCGGCCTCGAGCTCCTGCTCCTCCCCGACGAGCAGGTCCGCGACAGGGCCCTGAGGCGCGGCTCGCCGCGCGAGGCGCTGCGGGTCGTGGGCAACCTCGTAGCCGACGCCGTCGAGGCCGCCGAGCCGCCCGCCGACCGCGGCGACCCTCACGTGCTCCTCTTCGCCGGCAGCCGCGACGCGTTCGCGCTCCACCTGATCCCCTTCCTGATCGCGCTCGTCGACAGGCTCTCGCGCGAGCTGCCGCGGGCGCGCTTCGTCTGGCCCGTGAGCCGCATGCTGCGCGCCGAGACGGTGGCGGACGGCATCGCCGGCGTCGCGGCCGGCACGCTCTCCGGCCTGCCCGGGCGCCGCGAGGGCGACGTCGTCCATACCCCCGGCGGCGGCCGCATCGAGCTCGTGCCGGAGGAGGAGCGCTACGCGCACATGCGCGCCGCCGACCTGGCCGTGACGATCCCGGGCACGAACACGCTCGAGCTGGGCGTCGCCGGCGTCCCCGCCCTCGTGCTGCTGCCCCTGAACCGGCCCGAGCTGATCCCGCTCGAGGGCGCCGGGCACTGGCTGGGCCTGGTGCCGGTCGTGGGGCGCTTCCTCAAGCGGCACGCGGTGAGGCTCTTCGTCGAGCGCCTATCGGTGCCGGTGTCGCTCCCGAACCGCATCACGGGCGAGGACCTGATGGTCGAGCTGGCCGGCCGGGTCCACCCCGACGCCGTCGCCGAGCGGGCCCTCGCGCTCGTGGCCGACGGCGAGGACCTGGCGAGGCGCAGGCGGCGCCTGCGCGAGACGATGCCGCGCCCCGGCGCCGCCGCCGCGCTGGTCGACGTCGTCGCCGCCCACGCCGGCCTATGAGCGAGGCGCGCCCGCCCACGGCGCGCTCGCTGCTGTGGCCGCGGCGCCCCAGCGCCTACCTCGGCATGCTGGCGGCCGTCGTCAGCGCCGTCTCCCGCGTGGCGGTGGTGCCGCTGTTCGTGACGCCGCTCTTCGACAGGGCGCTCGCCGACCCCTCGGCCCTGCCGCGCCTGCTCGCCGTCGCCGGCGCCGTGGTGCTGGGGGGCGCCCTCGCGCTGTGGGCGCAGGACGCGCTCCTGGGGCGCGCGGCGGCGATGGCGACCGCGGAGGCGCGCCGGGCCGTCTACGCCGACCTGCTCTCGCGCCCGCCCGGCACCCTGCCCGGCACCAGCGGCTCGCTGGCGAGCCGCGTGATCACCGACCTCAAGGAGGTCGAGAACTACGTGCGCTACGGCCTGGGCTCGCTGGTGGCCGAGAGCGTGACGCTGGGGCTTATCCTCGGCGCGCTGGTGAGGGCCGACGTCAGGGCCGCGGCGCTGCTCGTGGCGCTGGGCGTGCCGGCGGCGCTGGCGCTGCGCGGTCTGGGCTCGGCGCTGCAGCGCGCCGCCGCCGGCTCGATGGAGGGCACGGAGGCGCTCGGCAGACACATCCAGGAGGGGGTCAAGCACCACGAGACGGTGGCGGCGTTCGGGGCCCGTCCCTTCATGCTGCGCCGCTTCGACGCGGTGAACCGCCTCACCGCCGCCGCCGGGGCCCGGCGCAGCCTCCTCGCCGGCCTGCAGGTGCCCGTCACCCAGGTCCTGCTCTACGGCGCGCTCGGCGCCGTCGTCGTGGTGCTGGCCGGGGGCGTGAGGCGCGGCGAGATGACGGTGGGCCAGATGGTCTCGTTCCTAACGCTCGTGGCCCTCGCCGCCGCGCCCGCCCAGCTCCTCCCCGCCGCCTACGCCCTCTACCGCCAGGCCGCCGCCGCGGCGCGGCGCGTCGAGGCGCTCGCGAGCGGCCGGCCCGCGGCCGTGACGCCTGGCACCGGGTCGGGCGCGCCCGCCGCCGACGGCGCGGCCCGCGCCACCGGCGCGGTCGTGAGGTCGACGCTGGCGGGAGCGCGTCGCGGGCCGGCGGCGGTCGGCGAGCCGGCGAGCCGCGAAGCGGCCGAGGGCGCGGGCGCGGCCGAGGGCGGCGCGGCCCAGGCGCAGCCTCCCGCGCTCAGCCTCCGCGGCCTGGCCACGGGCTTCGACGCGGCGCGGCCGGTGCTCACCGGCGTCGACCTCGACCTGCCGCCGCGCGGGCTCTACGCCGTGACCGGGCCGAGCGGGATCGGCAAGACGACGCTCCTCAGGACGCTCTTAGGTCTCATCCCGCCCGTGGCGGGCTCCGTGGCCTGGGGCGGGCGCGACCTGCGCGAGGTGCCGGACGAGGAGCTGAGGCGCCTCGTCGCCTACGTGCCCCAGGGGCACGAGCTCGTCTCCGGCACCGTCCGCGAGGCCGTCGCCCTGGGCCGCGACGTGGGCGACGAGGAGCTGTGGGAGGCGCTCGAGGCGGCGGGCGTGGCCGCGGCCGTCGCCGCCCTGCCGGGCGGGCTCGACGCCGAGCTGGGCGAGGACGGCGCCGGCCTCTCCGGCGGCCAGCGGCAGCGCCTGGCGATCGCCAGGGCGCTCGTCGGGCGGCCGGCCGCCCTGCTGCTCGACGAGCCGACGTCGAACCTAGACGAGGCCTCGGAGGCCGAGGTCGTCGAGCTGCTGTCGCGCCTCGCCGCGGAGCGGCTGGTGGTGGCGGTGAGCCACCGGCCCGCGCTGGTGGCGGCGGCGGACGGGGTCATCGAGCTGGCGGCGCCGGCCCAGCCGGCGGCCCGCGGCCGCGACGAGGCGCCGCCGGCCGCGGCCGCCCGCGGCGGGACGGGACGCGGGCCGGGTTAGCATCGCCGAGGCCAGTGATCTACGACGACGCGCCCGACCTCTACGACGCCCACTACCTCGCCTACCGCGACGACATCCCCTTCTACGCCCGACTCGCGGCCGACACCGGAGGCCCGGTCCTGGAGCTGGGCGCAGGCACCGGCCGCGTCACCGAAGCGCTGGCGCGGGCCGGGCACGAGGTCGTGGCCGTCGACGCCTCGGCGGCGATGCTGGCCAGGGCGGCCGAGCGCCTGGCGGCCGCCGGCCTGGCCGACCGCGTGCGGCTCGTCGAGGGCGACATGCGCGACCTGGACCTCGGCGAGCGCTTCCCCCTCGTCCTCGCCCCCTTCAACACGCTCATGCACGCCTACACGCTCGACGACCAGGACCGCGTGCTGGCCGCGGTCGTCGGGCACCTGGCCGACGGCGGGCTGTTCGCCTTCGACCTCTACGTGCCCCGCTTTGGCCCGCAGCGGGTCGTGCGCGTCGAGCCCGAGCTCGGCGTCCTCGCCGGCGCCCCGGGCGAGCGGCACGACGTCTTCCTGGTGCAGGAGGTGGACGAGGTCGCGCAGCTGGCGACGACGACCTACTTCCACGACCGCATGGACGCGGGCGGCGCGCTGACGCGCCGCGTCGCGGTGCTGCGCCAGCGCTACTACACGCGCTTCGAGGTCGAGCGCCTGGTGCGGGCGTTCGGGCTGCGCCTGGAGGTGTACGGCGGGTTCGACAGGTCGCGCTTCGGGCGCGAGAGCCCGGTCATGGCCTGTCTGGCCAGGCGCGCCCCAGGAGGCGCCAACCCCTAGAGGAGACGAAGAGCGCGTCGGGGAGGCGCAGCGAGCCCCACAGCGCCAGCGGCTCGAGGCCGTTCGGCTCGGCCAGCAGGAGCGCCATCACGGTGGCGTGCGTGACCACGGCCGTCACGCCCTCGCCGACCGCCACCTCCTCCAGCGCGGCCGTGAAGCGCGCCCGCGCCTGTGCGGCCGTCTCCTCGCCCAGCACGAGCTCGTCGGGCTCGGCGAACATCCTGCCCACGGTCTCGCGCCAGGCGACGTCGTCGACGATCGGGAGGGGGCCGCGGCGGTGCTCGTCGAGGCCAGGGTGCGTGCCCTCCGGGGCCAGGCCCCAGGCATCGCCCAGCGCCTCGGCCGTGCCGACGGCCTTGGGCTCGGTGCTCGACCACAGGCGCGTCACGCGGCGGCCGGCGGCCGCGAGCCGAGCCTCGACCTCCGTCGCCAGGGCCCGGCAGGCCGCGGCGGCGCCGTCGTCGAGCTTCCACTCCCGCGCCGGTACGCCGGCCCGCAGGACGGGCCGGGCGTGCCTGACCAGCACGACGTCGGCGGCGGCCATGGCGTCCCTCGCGTCCGCCGGGTCCGCGCCGCTCACGCCGGAGCTTCCCAGACGCGCGCCGCGGCGCCGGCCGCCGCCCCCGGCTCCACCGGCAGGCCCAAGGCGCGGGACGCCGCCTCCAGCGCGCCGGCGAGCAGCGCGAGGTCGTGGCCGTCGGCCCACCCCAGCAGCGAGGGCCTGACGATCCTCTCCGCGAGGTCCCCCTGCCCGCCGCCGACGTGCAGGCCCATCCCCTTCAGGGCCGCGGCGAACCGCTTCGCGCCCACGCTGGCCGGCACCTCGAGCGCGGCGCAGGCCGGGCTCGGCCGGCTGGCGAACCGCCTCAGCCCGCAGGCCTCCCCAGCCGCGAGGAGGGCGGCGTTCAGCCGCTCCTTCTCGCGCCAGCGGGCCTCGAGGCCCTGCGCGAGGACCATGCCCAGCGCGACGTCGAGGGCCGCCACCAGCGACGTGGCCGGCGTGCTGCCCGCCCCGCCCTCGGCCTGGCGCGCGCGCTCGCGCCTGAGGTCGAGGTATCCGGTCGGCACGAGGCCCTCGGAGCGGCCCCAGGCGCGCTCGGAGAGCCAGGCGAAGCCGAGGCCCGGTGGCGTCATCACGCCCTTCTGGGAGCCCGACACGACGGCGTCGAGGCCCCACTCCCGCGGCCTCAGCTCCGCGGCGGCGAGGCTCGAGACCGCGTCCACGACCACGAGCGCGTCCGGCGCCGCCGCGCGGACGGTGCGCGCGATAGCGGCGACGTCGTGGAGCATGCCGGTCGAGGTCTCCGAGTGCACGACGACCACCGCCGCCGTCCCCGGTCTCGCCCGCAGCTCCGCCTCCAGCCGCTCGAGGTCGTACTCCTCGCCGTAGTCGGCGGCGAGCTCCGTCACGGCGAAGCCGAAGCGGCGGCTGAGGCCCACCCACTTCTCGCCGAACCGGCCCGAGCGCAGGCACAGGACCTCGGCGCCGGCGGGCACGCACGCCAGCAGGGCGGCCTCGAACGCCGCCGAGCCCGAGCCGGTCACGACCACGACGTCGTCGCCGGGCACGAGGAAGACCTCGGCGAGGCGGGAGCGCACGCGCGCGAACAGCTCGCGGAACTCGGGGCCCCGGTGGTGCAGGACGGGCCGCGCCATCGCCGCCAGCACCTCGGGCGGCACGGGCACGGGCCCGGGGGCGTAGAGGCGGGGCGGCGCGCTCACAGCCTGACCATGCGCAGCGACTGGATCACGTCGCGCATCGAGCGCAGGCGCTCGATCGTCGCGGGCTCCGGCGTGCTGTCGAGCGTGAGCACGAACATCGCCAGCCCGCCCTCGGAGACGCGCGAGAGCTGCATGCTGTTGATGTTCACGCCGGCCTCGCCCAGCACCGTGCCCACCTTCCCTACGGCCCCCGGCCTGTCGTAGTTCGTGCACACGAGCATCGTGCCCTCCGGCCTGATCTCCAGAGCGTAGCCGTCGATGGCCGTGATGCGCGGCTTGCCGGCGAGCACCGTGCCGGCCACGCTCGCCTCGCCCGACGGGCCGCGCACGGTGGCCGTCACCTGCGTCGTGTAGCCGCGGCCGCGGGCGGCGCGCACCTTCGAGACGCGGATGTCGCGCTCGCGCGCGATCGAGGGCGCGTTCACGTAGGTCGGCTTCTGGTCGAGGACCGGCTCGAGCAGGCCCTTTATCACCGCCGTGGCGATGGGGTCGGGGTCGATCGGGTAATCGCCGGCGAGCTCGATCTCGAGCTCGCGCACGCGGGGGCCGCCGAGCTGGACGACGACCTTGCCGAGGACCTCGCCGAGCTGCAGGTGGTCGCCCAGCGCCTCGATCACCTGCGGCGCCAGCGCCGGCGCGTTCACCACGCCGCGCGAGTAGTCGCCGCGCAGCGCCATGATCGTGCGCTCGAGGATCTCGGTGCCGACGCGGCCCTGCGCCTCCACGGTGTTCGCGCCCAGGTGCGCGGTTAGCACCACGTCGTCGCGCTGGAGCAGGGGGTTGTCCGGCGAGGGCGGCTCGAGGGTGAAGACGTCGAGCCCGGCGGCGAAGACCTTGCCCGACTCGAGCGCCTCGACGAGCGCGTCCTCCTGGACGATCCCGCCGCGCGCGGCGTTCACGACCACGGCGCCGTCGGGCAGGCAGGCGAGCTCCTCGCGGCCGATCATCCCCAGGGTCTCCTCGGTGAGCGGCGTGTGCACGGTGAGGAAGTCCGAGCGGGCGAGCAGGGCCCTGAGGTCGTCGAACAGCTCGACCTTCAGCTCCTCGGCGCGGTGGGGGCTGATGTAGGGGTCGTAGGCGCCCACCACCATGCCCAGGGCCTGGGCGCGCCGCGCGACCAGCGAGCCGATGCGCCCCAGCCCGACGATCCCCAGCCGGGCGTTCTTGAGCTCCTTGCCGAGGAACGAGCGGTCCCAGCGGCCGGCGCGGACCAGCCTGTCGGAGCGCGCCACGCCGCGCGCGGCCGCGAGCATCAGCGCCAGGGCGAGCTCGGCGGCGGAGACGTTGTTCGCCTCCGGGGCGTTGACGACCAGCACGCCGCGCCTGCTGGCGGCCTCGAGGTCGATGTTGTCCACGCCCACGCCGCCGCGGCCGACGACCTTGAGCCGGCGCCCGCGCTCGAGCAGCTCGGCGTCGACCCGCGTCCGGCTGCGGGTGATGATGGCGTCGTACTCGCCGATGACCTCGAGCAGCTCCTCGCGCTCGATGCCCGGCCGGTAGTCGACCTCGACGTCCCCGCCTTCGACCTCACCGAGCTGGATGGAGTCGGTGACGAGTATCCGGGCCATGGCGCGAGAGGTTACCACCGCTCCCGGGGGCGCCGCGACGGGTCCGGCGCGCGGCGTCCGGCCGCGGCGGCGGTGCGCCGCCAGGCGACCGCGAGCGGCTGGTCCACGGCCGCGCGGCCGGTCAGTGGACGAAGCCGGTGACCGACCAGCCGCTCGGCACCGGGAACGAGTCGACGCCGAGGACGTCCATGTAGAGGTCGCCCTCGATCCGCAGGAGCGTGGCGTAGCCCTGGACCGCCGCCTCCAGCACCGCCCGCGCCTCGTCGGGCAGCTCCCCCGGCACGGGGTAGAAGAGCAGGTCGACGCGCGTGGTCTCGCCCGCGGCGATAGGGACGGGCCGCATGTCCTCGGTGGCGACCGGCCAGCCGCCCAGCACCAGCTTCAGGTCCTTGCCGTGCAGGAAGTAGCCGATGTCGCCGGGGTTGTTCGCCAGCAGCACGACCTGCGCGACGGGCACGCCGCTGTGCAGCTCGAAGACGCGGCTGGCCTCCTCGTCGAGCCGCAGCAAGGGCGCCTGGGCCGTGCGGCGCGCGAACGTCGAGCCCTCCAGCAGCAGGCGCTGCCTGGTCTCGAAGGCGTACGAGGCGGAGCTGAAGCGCAGCGTCCCCTCGATCGCGAACGTCAGCGGCCTGTCGACGAAGGCGCGGGCCGCCGCCACGAACAGGTCGTTGCGGCCCGCGAGGTCGGTGACGACCCGGAACGACACCGGCGCGGTGGCGCCGGGCTCGAGGAAGACGTCGGGCGCCAGCGCGCCGCGCACCGCCGGCCGGCCCTCGAGGTAGACCGTGTAGGCGACCGTCTCGAGCCGCACCGGGAACTGGTTCGGGTTGCGCACCAGCGCCCCGATCGTCATCTCCAGGACGGCGCCGGCGCCGGGCGGGTCGAAGCGCTCGACCGAGGTGCGGCCGGGCACCAGCTCGAACGTCGGCGGCAGGATGTCCTGGATCTGCTCGGTGCGGCGGATGTCGGTGCGCGGGGCGCAGGCGGCGAGCGCGGCCAGGGCGAGGGCCGCCGCCAACGTCGTGAGCGCCCTGCGGTCCACGGGGAGAGTCTACCAGCGGCGCTGCTCGCCCGCCCGCGGCGCGAAGGGCAGGAGCAAGCAGACGGCGAGCACGACGAACGCGAAGAAGAAGAACACGCCGAAGCTGGTGAGGGGCAGGCGACCCGCCACGGCCTGCAGCGAGACCGCCCGCTCGAAGAGCAGGAACGGCAGGAACGTGTAGACGACGCCGGTGATCCCGGGCGTAAGCGCGGCTAGGAGCGGCCTGGTGTCGGCCCAGCGGTAGCCCAGGGCGGCGCCCGCGCCGGCGAGGACGAGCCCGCTCGCCAGGAACGCGAGCACGGCCGTGGGGCCGACGCCCTCGACCCAGCCGCCGCGGGCGGCCACGAGCGTGTGGACGAGCAGCGGGACGTGGGCGAGCGCGGCGAGCAGCGGGAATCGCTGCCGCCCGAGCAGGACGCGCAGCACGAGGCCGACGCCCAGTCCCCCGACGACGGCCAGCGCGACGAGGCGCGCGAGCATCACATCACCTCCCTGACCATCACGGCGCTGCTGCGGCGGGCCAGCTCCTGGCGGAGCCTGACGGCCCACGCGGCGCGCAGGTCCGGGTCCGCCTCGAGTATCGCCTGGGCGAGCCCCCGCGCCTGCTCGATGATCTCGCCGTCGCTCACCAGGTCGCCGACCGACAGGTCGGGCAGCCCCGACTGCCTGGTGCCGCGCAGGTCGCCCGGCCCGCGGATCCTGAGGTCGAGCTCGGCGATCGTGAACCCGTCGGAGTGCTTGACCAGGGCCTCCAGGCGGCGCCGCGTCTTCCGGCTCGCGTCGCCGGCCACGAGGAGGCAGTAGCTCTCGTGCGCTCCGCGGCCCACCCGCCCGCGGAGCTGGTGGAGCTGCGAGAGCCCGAAGCGCTCGGCGTTCTCGACGACCATCACCGTCGCGTTGGGGACGTCGACGCCGACCTCGATCACCGTGGTGGAGACGAGCACGTCGGCCTCGCGCGCGCGGAACGACGCCATCACGGCGTCCTTCTCGACCTGCGGCATGCGCCCGTGGAGCATCGCGACCCGCACGGACGCGGGCAGGATCCGCCTGAGGTCCTCGTAGAGCCCGGTGGCGGCGAGCACCTCGTCGAGCGCCTCCGACTCCTCGATCAGCGGCGTGACCACGTACGCCTGGCGCCCCTTCGCGACCTGCTGCGCCACGAAGCGGTAGACGTCGGCGCGCCGGTTCGCGCTCACCAGGCGGGTGGTGACGGGCGTGCGGCCGGGCGGCAGCTCGTCGATGACGGTGAGGTCGAGGTCGCCGTAGAGGGTCAGCGCCAGCGAGCGGGGGATCGGCGTGGCCGACATCACGAGCACGTCGGGCACGCCCTGGACCAGGGCCCGCCGCTGGGTCACCCCGAAGCGGTGCTCCTCGTCGATGACGGCGAGGCCGAGGTCGCGGAACTCGACGCCCTCCTGGATCAGCGCGTGCGTGCCGACGACGACGTCGGTGTCGCCGGTGCGCAGGCGCGACCTCACGGCCGCGCGCTCGCCCGCGCTCATCGCACCGGTGAGGAGCTCGGTCCGCACGCCCAAGGGGAACAGGTAGCGCTGGAGGTTGGCGAAGTGCTGGCGCGCGAGGATCTCAGTCGGCGCCATCAGCGCCGCCTGGCGCCCGCCGCGCACGGCCACGAACATCGCCGCCGCCGCGACGGCGGTCTTGCCCGAGCCGACGTCGCCCTGGAGCAGGCGCGCCATCTGCCGCGGCGCGGCCATGTCGGCGAGGATCTCCTCGAGGGCGCGCCGCTGGGCCCGCGTCAGCTCGAAGGGCAGCACCGACTCGAACCGCTCCAGGTCCTCCGGCGTCGCCGGCTGGCTCTTGCCGAGGCGCGCCGGGTCGCGGCTCCTCAGCACGGCCAGCTCGAAGAACAGGAAGTCGTCGAACTTCAGCCGGCGCATCGCGGCCTGCAGAGCGCGCTCGTCGGCCGGGAAGTGCGCGTCGCGCCAGGCGACGTCCAGGGGCACGAGGCCGTAGCGCTCGAGCCAGGTCCGCGGCAGGTGGTCGGGCAGCGTGGGCAGGGCCTCGAGCAGGCGCATCACGGCGCGGCGGACGTAGGCCTGGCTCGTGGCCTGGTCGGTCCGGTAGACGCCCACGATGCGCCCGAACGAGAGCGAGGCCTCGTCGTCGTCGACCTCGAACCCCGTGACGCTCAGCTCGACGCGGCCGCCCTGGCGGCGCACGCGCCCGCTCAGCACGAGGTCGAGGCCCGGGTAGAGCTGCTTCTCGAGCCAGGGCTGGTTGAACCAGACGGCGGTGAACCGGTGGCCGGAGGGACCCTCCAGGTACGCCCGCAGGACGTGGAGGCCGCGGCGGCTCCTCGTGGCGCTGCGGCTCAGGACCCGCGCCGTGACGGTGGCGTTCTGCCCGTCCTCGAGCGCGGCCACGGTGGGCAGCAGGCGCCTGTCCTCGTAGCGCCGCGGCAGGTAGGTCAGGAGGTCGCGGTAGGTCCTGATGCCCAGCGCCCCCAGCTTCTTGGGGGCGTGGGCGCCGAGGTCCACGAGGCGCGAGGAGAGCGGCTCGTCGAGCCGGTCCACGGCGAGGACCCCCGCCGCCCCGGGCGCGAGGTCACCCCTGCCGCCGCCGGTCCTCACGTGAAGAGTCTACTAAGGCCGCCTCCGTTGCCTGTTCTCCGGGCGCTTGGCTATGCTCCTCGGCGACGACCGTCGGCTCTGGCACGAACCTCGCGGGCGCCAGCCCCCGCCGGCGGAGCCTAGAGAGGGACACATGAGAAGAGCAGCCATCCTCGTCGCGGCGCTAGCACTAGCCGCCCTCGCCTCGGCCCAGGACCTCGGCGGTCGCCGCCTGGTCGTCGGGTCGGACACCACCTACCCGCCGTTCGAGTTCGTCGACCAGTCGGGCGCGATCGTCGGCTTCGACGTCGACGTCGTGAACGCGATCTGCGAGCGCATCAACTGCGTGGCCGTGTTCCAGACGACCGCCTGGGACGGCATCTTCCCCGCCCTGGCGCAGGGCGAGTTCGACATGGTCGCCTCGGGCGTCTCGATCACCCCCGAGCGCGACGAGATCGTCGACTTCACCGAGCCCTACCTGGTCGTGAACCAGGCCATCACCGTGCGCGTCGAGGACGCCGCGCTCACCGTCGAGGACTTCACGGCCCCGGACAGCCGGCTCGTGCTCGGCGCCCAGCTCGGCACGACGAACGCGCAGCTCGGCCAGGAGCTCGTGGGCGACCGCCTGCGCCTCTACGACACCTTCGACTCGGCCGTCAGGGCGCTGAGGAACGGCGACATCGACGGCGTGATCATCGACGGCGTGACGGCCGACGCCTTCGTGCAGCAGTACGCGGGCGAGCTGGTCGTGAACATCCGCGGCCTCTCGAGCGACCCGCTGGGCCTCGTCTTCCCCGAGGGCGACCCGCTGGTCGACGACTTCAACGCCGGCCTGGCGATGATCAAGGAGGACGGCACGCTCGACGCGCTGATCGCCAAGTGGTTCAGCGCCGAGGAGTGAGCCTCGCCTAGCTACGGAAGCCGCATCGGCGGAGGGGCCGGCCGCGCGCCGGCCCCTCGTCGTTCCGGAGAGCCTGGCTGCTGCCGCGCGTCCCGCGGGCACGGCCGCCGCCGACGCGGCGCCCGGACCGCGCCGCGCCCGATGCCTGTACCCAGGCGGCCCCTCTCGCGTTAGCCTGTGGCGACTGTGAACCGAGGACAGCCACAGGCGCGGGCCGCCGGAGGTCCGCTGAGGCGCGTGCGCCCGAGCAACATCGTGCTCGTCGCGCTGGTCCCGTTGGTCGTCTGGCTCTTCGCCAGCGACGCCGACTACCAGGCCGCCCTGCGCTTCCTGCTGCCGGGCCTCAGGTACACGCTCTCGGTCACGCTGCTGGGCTACGCCCTGGCGGCCGTGATCGGCTTGGCCCTGGCGCTGCTGCTGCTCCTCAAGCCGGGCAAGCGCACGCTGCCGGCCTTCTTCGCCCTGGCCGCCGTGGGCATCCTGGTGGGGACGGGCCTGCTGTTCACGCCCAAGACCCAGCTCGTGCTCGCGGGCGCGGACGAGGGCCGCGTGGCCATCGTGCGCGGCACGCCGGCGCGCGTCGCCTCCCAGGTGCAGGACGGCTCCTACGCCGAGGGGGCGCCGCAGCGGCGGTTCCTCAGCGCCCTTGACTCGGGCGCGGCGCTCGCTTACCTCGCCGAGGGCCGGGTCACGGCGGTGCTGCTGCCGCCCGAGGAGGTCCCCGCCGACCTGCCGGAGCTGTGGCGCTTCACGTTCCTGCCCGACTCGGCGCGCAACCCGGCGCTGCTCGCGTTGGGGCTCGGGATCGCCTTCCTGCTCCTCGGCTTCGCCGGCTGGCAGACGGGGCACCACCCGCTCTCCGTCTTCGCCGAGCTCTACGTGGACCTCATACGCGGCGTGCCCATGCTCGTCGTCGTGCTGTTCATCGGCTTCGTGATCCCCGGCGCGCTGCGCGACCTCACGGGCGGCCGCATCGCGATCCGCGACGACCTGCTGCGCGGGGTGCTGGCGATCGCGATCGGCTACGCCGCGTACATGGCCGAGATCTTCCGCGCCGGCATCGAGGCGATACCCCGCGGTCAGATCGAGGCGGCGCGGAGCCTGGGCCTCACCGCCTCCCAGACGGCGCGCTTCGTGACCCTGCCCCAGGCCCTCCGCATCGTCCTCCCGCCGCTCGGCAACGAGTTCATCGCGATGCTGAAGGACACGGCGCTGCTGTCCGTGATCGGCGTCGGCGACGTGACGCAGAAGGCGCGCGAGTTCGGGGCCGCGACGCTGAACCTGTTCCCGCCCTACAACAGCGCGGCCGTCGTCTACATCGTGCTGACGCTCGCGGCCTCGAGCCTGCTGAAGTCGCTCGAGAGGCGCGCGGCGTGGACGCGCTGAGCGGCCAGGGGGGCCACTCGTCGGCGCTGTCGGCCGCCGTGGCCGAGGTCGACCTCTCGGCCCTGGACCACAACCTCGAGCTCGTCAGGAGGCGTACCGCGCCCGGCGCCGAGGTGCTGGCGGTCGTGAAGGCGAACGCCTACGGCCACGGGCTGCCGCGGACGGCCCTGCACCTCGAGTCGCGGGGCGTGCGCTGGTTCGGCGTCGCCACGCCGGCCGAGGCGCTGTCGCTGCGCGAGGGCGGCCTGCGGGCCGACGTGCTGCTGCTCTCCCCCGTCTCCGAGCCCGCCGTCGTCACCGAGCTGGTGGCGCACGGCGTGACCCTGACCGTGCCCGGCGAGGAGGCCCTGGCGGCCGTCGCCGCCGCCGACCTGCCCGCCGAGGCGCGGGTGCACCTGAAGCTCGACACCGGCATGGGCCGGATCGGCGCGCGCACGCCGGCGGAGGCGGCGCGGCTCGCCGCCTCCGCGGCGCGCACCAGGGGCGTGCGCGTCACCGGCGTCTACACGCACCTCTACGCCTCGGAGGAGGAGGACGAGCGCCCCACGCTCGCGCAGCTCGAGCTCTTCGACGCGATGGTGGCGGCGATGCGCGCGGCCGGGGTCGAGCCGGGCCTGAGGCACGTGGCGAACTCGGGGGCCGTGTTCCGCTTCCCGTCGCACCACTACGAGCTCGTCAGGCCGGGCATCGTGCTCTACGGCTACTACCCCGGCCCCCTCGTGGCCGCGCTGGCGCCCGGCCTCCGCCCGGCGATGAGGCTCACGGCGCCCGTCAGCTTCGTGAAGCGCGTGCCGCCGGGCACGACGGTGTCGTACGGGGGCCTGTGGCACGCCGAGCGCGAGACGGTCGTCGCGACCGTGCGGGCCGGGTACGCCGACGGCTACCGCCGCTCGCTCACGGGCCGCGCCAGGGTCGGCTACCGCGGCCGCCTGCTCGAGGTGATCGGCCGCGTCTGCATGGACCAGCTCATGGTCGACGCCACCGGCGCGGACGTCGCGGTGGGCGAGCGCGTGGTGCTGTGGGGCCCCGGCGGGCCCAGCGCCGAGGAGCTGGGAGAGGCGATCGGCACCGTCTCCTACGAGATGCTCACCGGCGTGGCCGCCCGCGTGGGCCGGACCTACGTGGAGGAGCTCCCTCCCCTGTACTGACAGCCGCCCGGCTCGCGGGCCCCCGCCGCGGCGGGGCGGCCGGCTCAGCCCGCCTCGGCCGCCGCCTCCGCGGCCGGCGCGGGCTCGGGTGTTACGGGAGCGGCGATCACGCTGATCACGCGCCTGCCGTCTGCCCTCTCGACCTCGAAGCGCATGCCCGCGAACGTCACCGACTCGCCGGGCTCCGGGATGTGGCCGAGCTCGTCGATCATGAAGCCGGCGACGGTGTCGTAGTCGCCGTCCTCGTCGAACGCGATGCCCAGCGCCTGGCCGATGTCCTCGAGGTTCGCCGAGCCGAGGAGGCGGTAGGCGCCGTCGCCCAAGGGGCTGATCTCGGCCTCCTCCTCGACGTCGGTCTCGTCGTAGATGTCGCCGGTGATCTCCTCGATGATGTCCTCGAGCGTGACCACGCCGGCGGTGCCGCCGAACTCGTCGACGACCACGGCGAAGTGGCTCTTGCGCGCCCGCATGTCGCGCAGCAGCGCCGCCACCGAGAGCGTCTCGGGCACGAACTGCACGCTCGTCATCAGGTCGGCGACCCGCACGTCGGCCTTGTCGGGGCCCGGCTCGAGGTAGGCGAGCAGGTCGCGGGCGTAGACGACGCCGCGGACGTTGTCGATCGTCTCGGAGTAGACGGGCAGGCGGCTGTAGCCGTGCTCCCGCACCAGCGCCAGCAGCTCGAGGAGCGTCGCGTCCTCCGGCACGCCGACGACGTCGACGCGCGGGGTCATCACCTCGCGCACGACGGTCTCCTCGAGGTCGATGACCCCGCGGATCATCGCCTGCTCCTGGGCCGCCAGAACGCCCTGCTCGCCGGCGCGCCTGAGGAGCTGCCTCAGCTCCTCCTCGGACATCTGAGCGCTCAGGCTCGGCTCGATGCGGAAGAGCTTCAGCACGCCCTTCGTCAGGAACGTGAACAGGGCGCCCACGGGGTAGACGACGACAGAGAGTAGATAGACCGGTCTGACCACCGCTCGCGCCAGCCCCACCGGGTCTCGCAGCGCCACCGAGCGCGGGATGATGTCGGCGAACACGAGGAGCAGCATCGCCGCCGCCAGGCCGCCGTAGAGCACGGCGAGCCACGGCGGCACCGAGGTGCCGGCCGCGAGCTGCAGCGCGGTCACGACGAGCAGCGACGTGAAGGCGACGTCGGTCGCGGTGCGGACGATCAGGAGCGTGGAGACGTAGCGCTGGGGGTCGCGCTCGACCAGCGACAGCGCGCCCTGGCCCTCCTCGCGCCCTTCCCAGAGCTGGCGCAGGCGCCACTCGGACAGCGAGCCGAGCGCCGCCTGGCAGGCCGAGGCCAGGCTCGAGGCGAGCAGCAGCGCCGCCGCGGCGACGGCGCGTCCGGCGCCGAGGCCGACGGGCAACCCTGACGGTGCGGCCTGGGCGAGGGCGACTGTCGTCGTCAGTAGGAGGAGGGGAAGTACCGTCGCGGCGCCGACCCGGCGCCAGGGACTACTCGGAGGCTCTTCGTTCAACCTGCGCGGAGTCTAGCACATCGTGGCGCGAAGTGACGTGCCAGACGGGGCGGCCGCGCCGGAGCGGGCGGGCGGCCGCCCGGCGGTATGCTCGGTGACCGATATGTCGCTGATCGTCATCGAGGGCCCCATCGGCGTGGGCAAGACCAGCCTGGCGCGCATCCTCGCCGAGCGGCTCGGGGCGCGGCTCCTCCTCGAGGTCGTCGAGGAGAACCCGTTCCTGGCCCGCTTCTACCAGGACAAGGAGCGCTACGCCTTCCAGACGGAGGCCTTCTTCCTGCTCTCCCGCTTCAAGCAGCACGCCGAGCTCTCGCAAGAGGCCCTCTTCCAGCGGCACACCGTCGCCGACTACCTCTTCGACAAGACGTTCCTCTTCGCCTCCCTGAACCTCCACGGCGACGAGTTCGAGCTCTACCGCACGCTGTTCGACCAGCTCCGCTCGCGCCTGCCCGACCCCGACCTGACCGTCTACCTCCGCGCCGAGCCCGACCTGCTCCTGAAGCGCATCGCGAAGCGCGGACGCGCGTTCGAGACCACGATCGACGCCGACTACCTCGCCCGGATCACCGCCGCCTACGACGGCTACTTCGACGGGGCGCGCTTCCCCGTCGAGGTCGTGGACGCCGGGGCGATGGACTTCGTCGAGGTCGAGCGCGACCGCGAGGAGCTCGTCGCGCGCGTCCTCGGCCGCCTCGAGGCCGTGGTGCCGTGAGGCAGGTCGACGGGGGCCTCTACGTCGCCGTCGCCGGCAACATCGGCGCCGGCAAGTCGGCGCTCACGCGCATCCTCTCGGAGCGCTACCACCTGTCGCCCGTGTACGAGGCGGTCGACGAGAACCCGTACCTCGCCGACTTCTACGCCGACATGCGGCGCTACGCCTTCCACTCGCAGGTCTTCTTCCTCGCCTCGCGCCTGCGGCAGCACCTGCGCGAGGTGAACCCGGGCCGGCGCGTGATCCAGGACCGCACCGTCTACGAGGACGCGAACGTCTTCGCCCGCCTGCTGGCCGAGGACGGGCTCCTCGACGCGCGCGACCACGCCAGCTACACGCTGCTCTACGACGCGGTGGCCTCGGCGCTGCGCCCGCCCGACCTGCTCATCTACCTGCGCGCCTCGCTGCCGACGCTGAAGGCGCACATCCGGCAGCGCGGCCGCGAGTACGAGGCCGACATCGACGACGCCTACCTGCTGCGGCTCGGCGAGCTCTACGAGCGCTGGATCGAGGACTACTCGCTCTCGCCCGTCGTGGTCGTCCCGGGCGACGACCTCGACTTCGTGAACGACGAGAGGGACCTGGCGCTCGTGCTCGACCTGCTCGAGCGCCACGGCCTGACGCCGCCCGTGGTGCGCTGAGGGGCCGATGCGGCTCTCGGAGCTGGTCGCGCTGGCCGCCGCCCGGGCGCCCGAGGCGCTGGGGCCCGCCGCGGCGGCGCCGCTCGCGCGGGACCCCGACGTCGCCGCCGTGGTCCAGGACCACCGGCGCGCCGTCCCCGGCGCGCTGTTCGTGGCGCGCCGCGGCGAGCGGTCCGACGGCCACGCGTTCGCCGGCGAGGCGGTCGCGCGCGGGGCCGTGGCCGTGGTGGGCGACGCCCCGGCGCAGGAGGTCACGGGCCTCGGGGACGCGCCCTACGTCCGCGTGACCGACGCCAAGCGCGCCCTCCCCTGGCTCGCGGCGGCCCACGCCGGCTTCCCCTCCGAACGCCTGCGGGTGCTTGGCGTGACCGGCACCGACGGCAAGACGACGACCAGCTTCCTGCTCGCGCACCTCCTGGGCGCGCGGCACCCCACCGGGCTCGTGAGCACGGCGGCGGTGCGGCTCCGCGGCGAGGAGCTCCCGCTGGAGGGCCACTTCACGACCCCCGAGGCCACGGAGGTGCAGGCCCTGCTGGCCCGCTTCCTGGCGTCGGGCGCCACGCACGCCGTGCTCGAGTCGAGCTCCCACGGCTTCTCGCAGCGCCGCCTCGACGCCGTGGCCTACGCGGTGGGGGTGGTCACCAACGTCTCGCCGGAGCACCTCGACCACCACGGCACGTTCGAGGCGTACGTGGACGCCAAGGCCACGCTCGTGCGCCGGGCCCGCGCGGCGGTGCTCAACGCCGACGACCAGGGCTTCGCCGCGTTCGCGGCCGCGGCGCGCTCCGCGGGCGCGCGCGTCGTCACCTACGGCGAGCGGCCGGGCGCGGACGTGAGGCTCCGGCGGGTCGAGGAGGCGCCGGGCGCTCTCGACCTCGCCATCGAGGCCTTCGGCGAGCCCGTCAGGGCGCGCCTGCCGATGGTCGGGCGCTACAACGCCTGGAACGCGGCCGGCGCCCTGGCCGCCGCGGCGCTCGAGGGCGTGCCCGCCGCCGAGGCCGCGGCGTCGCTGCCCACCTTCCCCGGGGTCCCCGGGCGCATGCAGGTGATCGCCACCGAGCCGTTCACCGTGATCGTCGACTTCGCGCACACGCCGCCCGCCCTGGCGAAGGCCCTCGCGGCCGTGCGGCGGCCGCGCGCGCGCACCCTCGTGGTCGTCGGCTCCGCCGGCGAGCGCGACCCCGGCAAGCGGGCGCCGCTCGGCGCCGAGGCCGCGCGCGGCGCCGACGTGGCCGTGTTCACCGAGGAGGACAGCCGCTCGGAGCCGATCGAGGCGATCCTCGCCGAGATGGCCCGCGGCGCCGACGCGGCGGGCGGCAGGGCCGGCGAGACCTACCACCTCGTCCCGGACAGGCGCGAGGCGATCGCCCTCGCCTACGCTCTGGCGCGGCCCGGCGACGTCGTCGTGCTGGCCGGCAAGGGCCACGAGCGCACGCTCGAGAGGACGCACGAGGTCCTGCCCTGGGACGAGGCGGCCGTCGCGCGCGAGCTGCTCCCGCCGGGAGCGCGCTGAGCGGAGGCGGCCGCGCCCGGCCCGTACTACGATTCGGGCGATGCCGCAGCAGGGGTTCCGGGCGCTGGACATGATCCTCGCCAAGAAGGCGGGAGCCGAGCACGCGGCCGAGGACATCGAGCGCCTCGTGCGCGGCTTCGTCGCCGGCGAGGTGCCCGACTACCAGATGGCCGCGTGGCTGATGGCCGTGTGCTGGCGCGGGATGACCCCGCGGGAGACGGCCGACCTGACGCTGGCGATGGCGCGCTCGGGCGAGCAGCTCGACCTGGGCGACCTCCCCCACCCCGTCGACAAGCACTCGACGGGCGGCGTCGGCGACAAGACCACGCTGGTCCTCGCCCCGCTGCTGGCCAGCCTGGGGGCCACCGTCGCGAAGATGTCGGGCCGCGGCCTGGGCCACACCGGCGGCACCGTCGACAAGCTCGAGAGCATCCCCGGCTTCCGCGTCGACCTCTCGGAGGAGGAGTTCAGGCGCCAGGCGCGCGAGGTCGGCGTCGTCGTGACGGGGCAGTCGAAGGACCTCGCCCCCGCCGACGGCCTGATGTACGCCCTGCGCGACGTCACGGGCACGGTCGAGTCCCTGCCGCTGATCGCCGCCAGCATCATGAGCAAGAAGCTCGCGGGCGGCGCCAAGAGCATCGTGCTCGACGTCAAGGTCGGCTCGGGCGCGTTCATGCGCACCGCGGACGAGGCGCGCGAGCTGGCCCTGGCCATGGTCGCGATCGGCCGGCACGCGGGGCGCGACGTCTCGGCGGTGCTCTCGAGCATGTCGCAGCCGCTGGGCCACGCGGTCGGCAACGCGCTCGAGGTGAACGAGGCGATCGACTGCCTGAGGGGCGGCGGCCCGGCCGACCTGCGCGAGCTGTGCGTGACCCTGGCCTCGCAGGTGCTGGCGCGCACCGGCCTCCCCTCCGACCCCGCCGAGGTCGCGAGGGCGCTGGACGACGGTCGCGCCCACGAGCGCTTCGAGCGCTGGGTCGCGGCCCAGGGCGGGGACGTGGGCGCCCTCGGCGCCCTGCCGCTGGCGCCCGACCAGGAGCTGGTGCGCGCGCCCAGGAGCGGCGTCGTCGCGGCGTTCGAGGCGCGCGCGGTCGGCGAGGCGGCGGGGCTCCTTGGCGGCGGCCGCGCCCGCAAGGGCGACCCCGTGGACCACGGCGTGGGCGTGGTCCTGCACGCGAAGGTCGGCGACGAGGTGAGGGAGGGGGAGCCCGTCGCCACCGTCTACCACCGCGGCGGCAGGGGCCTCGATGCCGCCCTGGCCCGCGTGCGCGGCGCCGTCGCGGTCGCCGACGCGGCCGAGCCCCTCCCCTTGATCGTCGAGAGGGGCCTCGGCCTCTAGCGCCGGCGCCCCCCTACTCCGCCTGCTCCGCTCCGAAGACCGGTACGCCCGCCGGGCAGGGCCTCACGGCCGGGTTGTGGTCCTCGAAGAACCCGCTGGGGTTGTCCTTCCACAGCCAGGCGTGCAGCACCCACAGCGGCAGGACGGGGTGCCGGTGGAGCGGCTGGCCCAGGACGGTGGGCGGCTCGGGGCGGTCCCAGGCGTCGATGGGCACGATGTACTCGTGCGCGACGAGCCCGGCCACGTTCCCCTGGCTGTCGAGCTCGTAGACGAGGGCCTCGGGCTGGGCGGCGTCGAGCTCGGCGTCGAGCAGGTCCTCCCGCAGGTAGTGGAGGCCCATGCCGCCGCGCGCCGGGTCGTGGAAGCACCCGAGCGCGGTCAGCGTGCTGCCGTAGCCGGCGGCCTGCGCGGCGGCGAGGTCCTGGTACGGCGCGCCGCCGAGGTAGGCGGCGGTGAGCTCGACGGGGACCACGCCCTCCACGCCGGCGCCGTGCTGCGCCCACGCGCCCCCGGCCAGCAGGGCGCAGGCGGCGAGCGCCGCGACCCGCCGCGCCGGCACGCGGCGGCTCCGCGCTCCCTTCGTGTGGTGCTCGAGTGTCCGCATGCCTCGCTCCTCTCGGGTCCCCGCGGCCCCCCGCTCGCGGGGACGCGGGGAGGTTACGTCCGGGCCCGGTGCGCGCTCATCGGGGGTTCCCCCTAGGCCTAAGCCCCGGGCTCGGGCGCGCCTCACCGGCCGCATCGCCGGCCGTTGACATGACCCTTGCCGCCCCGTTAACATTCCCTTTGCGCCGCCCGAGGCGGCGCGCGTCAACGAGCGACGCGGGGTGGAGCAGTCTGGTAGCTCGTCGGGCTCATAACCCGAAGGTCATCGGTTCAAATCCGATCCCCGCAACCAAGCGCGAGAGGCCCCTCTGCGGAGGGGCCTCTTCCCGTCTCGGCACGGTGCGGGTCCACCGCGCGGCGCCCGTTCGGCCGCCGGACGGCCGCCGGACGGCCGCCGGCTGCGCCCGTGCGCCGCGCCGATCGCGCCCGTGCGCCGCGGCGACCGCGCCCGTGCGCCCCGGCGCCCGGCTGATGGGGAGCGCTCACGCGCCGCGCGGCTAGACTGGGTGCGCGTGGAAGGCGACGAGAACGAGATGCGAGAGCGCGCCGGCGAGCGCGGCGACGGCTCCCCCACCGCGGGACCCGCGGCCGAGCCGGGACCGGGGCGGTGGACCGAGGGCGGCAGGCCGACGCGGTCGGGCTTCGTGGCGATCGTGGGCAAGCCGAACGTGGGCAAGTCGACGCTGCTGAACACGATGCTCGGCGTCAAGGTGGCGCCGATCACGCCCAAGCCGCAGACCACGAGGCGCGGCGTGAGGGGCATCTACACGCACGAGGACCGGCAGCTCGTGTTCGTCGACACGCCGGGCCTGCACCGCGGCGGCGACACCGCCCTCGACCAGGCGATGAACCGCGAGGTCCGCGACGCCGTGGTCGACGTCGACCTCGTGCTCTGGGTCGTCGACCTCCGGCGCCCGCCCAGCGACGAGGACAAGGACGTGGCCCGCCTGCTCGGCGCCCTGCCCGAGGGAGTGCCCGTGTTCATCGTGGGCAACAAGGTCGACGCCGCGAAGTACCCGGACGAGGCGCTGCAGCTCTACAGCGAGTTGTTCCCCCGCGCCGAGCGCGTCCTGGCGATCTCGGCGCTGAACGACCCGAAGGCGGTGTGGGCACTGCGCGACGACCTGCTCGACAGGCTGAAGGAGGCGCCGTTCTTCTTCCCGCCCGACATCCGCTCCGACCAGACGCGCGAGCAGTGGGCCGCCGAGCTGATCCGCGAGGCGGCGATGATCCACCTCCGGCAGGAGCTCCCGTACTCGGTGGCCGTGCAGGTCGTCGACTGGCAGGACCCGGTCGAGGAGGGCAAGCCGGTCGTCATCACCGCCGAGATCTGGGTCGAGAAGCCGGGGCACCGCCGCATCGTGATCGGCTCCGGCGGGGCGATGATCAAGGAGATCGGCCGCAGCGCCCGCAAGCAGCTCGAGGTGTTCCTGCAGCATCACGTCTACCTGGAGCTGGAGGTCGTCGTGCGCCGCGACTGGCGCCGCGACAAGGAGGCGCTGCGCGAGCTGGGCTACGAGCCGTGAGGACCGTACCTGGCGCCGGCCGTCCCGCCGCCGCGGACGCCGCCTGGGCCGGCACCGGGGCGTGGTCGCTGTGCCGATAGCCGCCCGCTGGCGCAGCCTGAGCGCCCTGCCCCCGCCCCGCGGCAGGGACGCGATGCCCGGCGTCTACGAGCTCGCCGACGAGGAGAAGCGCGTGATCTACATAGGGCAGTCGGCGACGGACGTCCCCAACCGCATCAGGCAGCACCTCGCGCGCCCCACCTGCGTGCGCGAGCGCGCGCGGTACTGGCGCTACGCCTACAGCCGCGTGCCGCAGGCCGAGGAGGCCCGCCTGCTCGCCGAGCACCGCGAGCGCCACGGCGACGTGCCCCCGTGCAACCGGGCCGTCCCCCGCACCCGCGACCCCAAGCGGCGCTTCGCCGAGAGGTTCCGCAGCGACCCCGACTGAGCGCGGGCTCACACTCGGCGGCACGCGAATAACGCGATAAGCATCGCATTCCTGTGAAAAGCTCTACTTGTGGCCCACTTTTCACCGTGATATAAGGACTCAGGCGAGAGGCTGAACACTTCTCAAGCTCGTTTGGAGGCTCTGCATGCGCAAGTTCTTGGTTACCCTTGTCGCCGTGGCCGCGCTCGGTGCCGGCGCCGCGTTCGCACAGGGCGGTTACTGGGCGGGCTTCAGCGTGGGCTACCCGGGTGCCGCCCTCCACTTCGGGATCGACGACATCTCCCCTGGCCTCGCGGTCCGCGTCAACGCCGGCTACAACTACATCGCCACGGGCTTCGCGCTCGGCGCTGACGTCCTCTACGACCTCGCGGTCGACACCGGCACGGCTCCGATCGACGTCTACGTCGGCGGTGGCGTGGGCCTCGGCATCGGCGCCGGCGTGGACGTCGGCGTGAACGCCTTCGCCGGCGGCGAGTTCAACCTCGCGCAGGCGGGCCTCCCCGAAGGCGGCGTCTTCCTCGAAGCGGGCCCCTCGCTCAGCTTCACCCCCGAGTTCCGCCTCGGCATCGCCGCGAAGCTGGGCTTCAACTACCACTTCTAAGCGAGCGCGTCAGCGACGACAGCGGGCCCCCGCCGGTGGCGGGGGCCTTCCTCTCGTCCGGTCCTCTGGCCCCTCGGCTCCCGGGGGCGCGAGCGCGCCCGCGGCCGGCGGTCCCGGGCCGCCCCTCAGGCGATCAGGTAGAGCACGTCGGTGACCGCCCCGGGCAGGTCCTCGGGCTTCAGCCCCCGCTTCTTGATGCTGAAGCCGGGCGGGTAGCGCGTGACCTCGACGGCGAACGGGAGCTGCTTGAGGGCCTTGGCGTCGTAGTCGAGGGCGTCGATGTCGTCGGCGTGCAGGCTGATCTGCACGTCGGTCATGTGCTCCTTGATCGTCGCCACGCCCTTCGACCCGGCCAGGATCCGCAGGCGCGTGAGCTCTACGAACGCCTTCACCTCGGGCGGGAAGGGCCCGTAGGCCTCGCGCAGCTCCTTGGCCACGCGCGCGACCTCGGCCAGCGAGTCGGTCTCGGCGAAGCGGCCGTAGTAGGCGACCCGCGCGTCGTCGTCCTGCACGTACGTGGGGCTGAGGCGCGCGTCGACGGACAGGTCGATCGTCACCTGGGGACGCTCGGCGGCGCGCTGCTCGCCCTTCAGCTTGGCGATCTCCTCGGCCAGCAGCTCGGTGTACACCTCGAGCGACACGGCGCTGATGTGTCCGTGCTGCTCCGGGCCGAGCAGGTTGCCGACCCCGCGGATCTCCATGTCCTTCTCGGCGAGCAGGTGCCCGGAGCCGAGGTCGTTGAGCTCGGCGATCGCGTAGAGGCGCCGCTGCGCCTGCTCGGTGAGGCGGCCCGGGTAGAAGAGGTAGGCCCACGCCTCGGTCTCGCGCCGGCCTACCCGGCCGCGGAGCTGGTAGAGCTGCGCGAGCCCGAGCCTGTCGGCGCGCTCGATGACCAGCGTGTTCGCGCCGGTGATGTCGAGGCCCGACTCGACGATCGTCGTCGAGAGCAGCACGTCGTAGGCGCCCTCGTCGAAGCCGAGCATGACCTCCTCGAGCTCGTCCTCGGGCATCTGCCCGTGCGCCACGCCGATGCGCGCCTCGGGCACGAGCTGCGCGAGCGTGCGGGCGCGCAGGCTCATCGACCCGACGCGGTCGTGGATGTAGAAGACCTTCCCGCCGCGCTCGAGCTCGAACAGCACGGCGTCGCGCACCGCCAGCGGGTCGTATGGCTGCAGCACCGTCTGGATCGGCTTGCGGCCGCGCGGCGGCGTGAGGATCTGGCTCACGTCGCGCAGGCCCACGAGGCTCATGTAGAGCGTGCGCGGGATCGGCGTCGCCGACAGGGAGAGCACGTCGACGTCGGCCTTGAGGCTCTTCAGGCGCTCCTTCTGCCCGACGCCGAAGCGGTGCTCCTCGTCGACGACGAGCAGGCCCAGGCGCTTGTACGCGACGCCGTCGGCCAGCAGCCGGTGCGTCCCGACGACGACGTCGACGCTGCCTTCCTTGAGGCCCTTCAGCACCTCGCGGGCGTGCCTGTCGGGCGTGAAGCGCGAGAGCATCTCGACGCGCACCGGCAGGCCGGCGAACCTCGCCCTGAACGTCTCGTAGTGCTGCTTGGCCAGCACCGTCGTCGGCACCAGCATCGCGACCTGGTAGCCGTGCCCCACGACGCGGTGGGCGGCGCGGATCGCGACCTCGGTCTTGCCGAAGCCGACGTCGCCGGAGATGAGGCGGTCCATCGGCACCTCGCGCTCGAGGTCCGCGAACACGTCCTGGACGGCCCTCTCCTGGTCCGGCGTGAGCTCGTGCTCGAAGTTCCTCTCGATCAGCGGGTCCCAGTCGGGCAGGGGCGGGAACGCCGTGCCCTTCGAGACCTGGCGCTTGGCGTAGGCCTTGATCAGCTCGGCGGCGAGCTCGGACGCGTTGACGCGCGCCCGCTCCCGCGCCCGCGCCCACTCGTTCGTGCCCAGCGTCGAGAGCCGCGGCGGGTCGTCGGTGGTGCCGGGGTGGCGGCGCAGCAGCGGGAGCTGCTCGACGGGCAGGTAGAGCTTCCCCTCGCCGGCGTACTGGAGCAGCAGGTAGTCGCGCGTCACGCCCATGACCTGGCGGGGCTCGAGCCCCAGGAACCTGCCGATGCCGTGGTCGGGGTGGATCAGGTAGTCGCCGACCTGGAGCTGCGAGGCGTCCTGGACGGCCCTGCCGGGCAGCCTCTTGAGGCGGCGCCCGCCCTGGTAGCCGTAGAGCAGCTCCTCGGTGACGACGACCTCGCGCCGCTCGGGGTCGCGGTAGCCGCCCTGCGCCCCCTTCGCGATCAGGAGCGAGACCTCGCCCGGCCGGCCCCCGACCTCGTTGCGCCAGTGCGTCTCGTGCTCGCCAAGGACCCTCTCGCGCAGGTACGTGCCGGTGCGCTCGAACTTGAGCAGCAGGTGCACGGCGTAGCCGTCGCGCACCCACATGTGGACGTCCTGCGCGAAGGCGGTGAGCTTGCCGCGGTAGTAGCCGAGCGGCTCGAGCGGCACGCTGCCCTTCTCGAGGTCGAGCGGGTCGCGGCCGAAGCTCACCACCTCGCGGCCGGAGAGGTGCTCCCACAGCCAGGCGGTGCCGAGCACGTCGGTGGAGGCGCCGGCGTCCGCGGGCGCGGGTCCCTCCGCGTCGGGGCCCTCGCCCTGGCGCCGCCCGCCATCGCCGCCGGCCGCGTCGGGCGCCGCACCCGGCATCAGCTCGGGGGCGTCGAGGAACACGGTGCCTGGCAGGTGCTCGAGCAGCCTCGTGGTCCACTCCGACCTGTCGTGCTCGGCCAGCGAGAGGGGCGCCAGCACGTGCGAACGCCGCTCCTCGCCGCGGAAGGCGAGCGTCTCCAGCTCGTCGCCGAAGAACTCGAGCCGCAGCGCCCCCTCCTCGTCCTCCTCCGAGAGGTGGACGGTGACGGTGTCGCCGCGGACGGTGAAGCCGGGCAGCGCGTCGCGCTCGAGGCCCAGCTTCAGGAGCGCCGCTAGCAGCTCGTCGCGCGGGTAGTCGCGCCCGACCTCTAAGCGCAGGGCCAGCGAGCGCGGGTCGCGCGGCATGCGCTGGAGCGCCGCGTCGAGGCTGACCACGACCTTGTCCTTCAGGTCGTGGAAGTCGGCCGGCCCGGGCTCCACGGTCGCCGCCGCGCCGAACGCCCGCGCGTCGGCGAACAGGGGCAGCCTGTCGGACGTCGTCAGCAGCACGGCCGGGCCCGGGTGCCGGGCGAACAGCGACAGGCGGGCCACGCTGGGCAGCCCCAGCAGGCGGCCCGCGGTGGGCCTAGTGATCGGCACTCTCGTCGTCATCGTCGGGATGGTCCAGGGCGGCGCGGTAGGCGACGTTGCGCGGCGCGCCGAGCGCCGCGAGCGCACCGCGCAAGAGCCTACCCCTTACGCCGGCGGCGGCGAGTCGCGCGGCCGCCTCCTCGGCGCTAAGACCGCCGAGGCCCGGCTCCTCCGCCTCGTCCTCGGCGTGCGGGCGGGGCCCCACGACCACGACGACCTCGCCGCGCGCGGGCCGGGCCGCGAAGCGCTCGGCCAGCTCGCCGAGGGTCCCCCTCACCGTCTCCTCGTGGAGCTTCGAGAGCTCGCGGCTGACGCTGGCCGGACGCGCCTCGCCGCAGGCCTCGGCCAGGTCCCGCAGCGTGTCGGCGACGCGGTGAGGCGACTCGTAGATCACCGTCGTGGCGTGGCTGGCCGCGATCTCGCGCAGCCGCCGCGCGCGCGACCCGCCCTTGCGCGGCAGGAAGCCCTCGAACGTGAAGCGGGCGGTGGGCAGGCCAGAGGCCACGAGCGCCGGCACGAACGCCGTGGCGCCGGGCAGGACCTCCACCTCCACCCCCAGCTCGAGCGCGACGCGCACGAGGTCGGCGCCGGGGTCCGAGATGCCGGGCGTGCCCGCGTCGGTCACGTAGGCGACCCAGGCGTGCTCCTCGAGGAGCTCGCGGGCGCGGGTGGGGATCGTGTGGGCGTCGAGCCGCTCGAGCCGCGCGGCGATGCCGTGCTGGTCGAGCAGCACGCGCGTGCGGCGCGTGTCCTCGGCGGCGACGACGTCGGCGCGGCGCAGGACCTCCAGCGCCCTCAGCGTCACGTCGCCGAGGTTCCCGATCGGCGTCGGCACCAGCGTCAGCCGGCGCTCCCTCGGCTCCTGGCCGTCCGTCATCGGCCCGAGGCTACCGCCCTGCGGGGCCGAGGCGCGTCAGGGAGCCTCGGCCACGAACCGCGTCAGGCCGGTGTTGGGGTAGTAGAACGCGAGGATCTGGGAGAAGTCGTAGCCCGCGTTCGCGAGCGCGCGGGCGCCGTACTGGCTCATGCCCACGCCGTGGCCCCAGCCGTCGCCCGTGACGGTCAGGCCGCCCTGGACCCTGAAGCGCATCGACTTCAGGCCCCACGACCTGGCCAGCAGGCGGAGCTGGGTGCCCCGCAGCACGCGCGCGCCGCGGGTGCCGGTGACCTCGAGCTCGCTGACGCGGCCGGACTCCGAGAGCCCCAGCACCCGCAGCGAGGTGACGTCGCCCACGTCGAGGCCGGCGGCGGCCAGGGAGGCGCCGACGGAGCGGCCGTCGAGCCTGACGGTCCAGGAGCGGTGGGGGCTGTTCGCCTGCGCGTCGGGGCGCGACACGAGGTACGGGGACCACGTCCCCCACACCTCCGCGCTGGAGGCCACGGTGCCGCCTGAGTCGGCGTGGTAGTACGTCCGCGCCGTGGCGCCGCCGTAGGTCACGACCACGCCGGCGGTGGCGGCGATCGCGGCGTCGGTGCGCGGGTGCTCGGCCTCGAGGCCGCGGTAGACCTGGCAGTCCTCGGTGGCGCAGAGGTCGTACCTGGCGAACGGGTCGAGGTTCGACAGCGTGTAGCTGCGCGCGGCCACGGCCTGGGCCTTGAGCGCCTCCATGGGCCACGAGGCGGACATCTCGGCCGGCACGACGCCCCGCAGGTAGTCCTCGATGCCGACGACGTTCACGACCTCGACGCCGCCCTCCACCGCCGCCAGGCGGACGGCGCCGCGGTAGCGGCGGCCGGCGAACGCGAACGTCTCGCCCTCCGGCTCGAGCGTGAGGGTCCCGCCGACGGGCCGACCGTCGACGTGGAGCCGACCGTCCTCGGCCGTCACGGGCCAGGCCAGCCCGGCGCCGGCGCGGAAGCGCCTGCGCCCGTCCACCGACCCCGAGTGAGGGCCGTCGAGCTCGACGACGACGCTGGGCTCGACGGCGAGGAGCACGCGCACGACGGCCGCGCCCCCGAGGCCCTGCGCCGCGGCCGCGGACAGCGTTGAAAGGAGCACGACCACCGCGGCGAGCAGCCCGGGCCGCACGCGGTGAGGACGCGGGAGAGGACGGCGCGTGCCGGCGCGCATCACCGCCCGAGTATGCCAGGCCGCGCGCGGTCGCGGCTCGGGCCGATCCCACATCCGGGGCCGTGGCAACATCGCTGCATGTTCGTTCCCGACCTGCTAGCCGGCAAGGTCGTCCTCGTCACCGGGGGCGGCACGGGCCTGGGGTTCTCGATGACCCGCCGCTTCCTCGAGCTGGGCGCGCGGGTGGCGATCGCGAGCCGCCGCATGGAGGTCCTGGAGGAGAGCGCGCGCGCCCTGTCGCGGGAGACGGGAGGCGAGGTCCTGCCCCTGCGCCTCGACGTGCGCGACCCCGAGGCCGTGGAGGCGGTGCTCGACGAGGTCGAGGGCCGCCTCGGGCCCCTGGACGTGCTCGTGAACAACGCCGCGGGGAACTTCATCTCCCCGACCGAGCGCCTCTCCCACCGCGCCTTCGACGCCGTGATCGGCATCGTCCTGCACGGGACCGTCTACACGACGCTCGCCGCCGGCAAGCGCTGGATCGCCGCGGGGCGTCCGGGGACGGTGCTGTCGATCGCCGCGACGTACGCCGAGAGCGGCTCGGGCTACGTGGTGCCGTCGGCCGTGGCGAAGGCCGGCGTCGTGGCGCTGACGCGCTCCCTGGCGGCCGAGTGGGGCCGCAAGGGGATCAGGCTCAACGCCATCGCGCCCGGCCCGTTCCCGACCGAGGGCGCGTGGAGCAGGCTCATGCCCACCCCAGAGATGCAGCGGACGTTCCTAGGGCGCGTGCCCCTGGGCAGGCCGGGCGAGCACCGCGAGCTCGCCGACCTCGCCGCCTACCTGGTCAGCGACGGCTCCGCCTACGTGAACGGCGCGCTCGTCTACATCGACGGCGGCGAGAGCGTGTACAACGCCGGCGAGTTCAACCCGCTCTCGGCGCTCACCGAGGCCGACTGGGACGCGCTGGCGGCGCGCAGGGCCGAGGAGAGGGGCGGTTAGCGGTCGGGCGCGGGCCCGCGCTGGGCTTCGCGGCCTCGCGCCGCTACAGGTCCGTGCCGCCCGGCATCGTGAGCCTGAACAGGCCGGTGGCGTCCTGGTACGCGACCCTGACGGTGTAGACGCCGCCGCCGTAGGCGAACACCTCGTCGAGGGCTATCTGCTCGCCCGCGCGGTAGGTGCGTTCGAACACCTTGGTCTCCGACCTGCCGGGCGCGCCGGTCTGGAAGCTGGCCGGCCGCTCGTAGAGCACGGTGACCGTGACGGCGCCGCGCCGCACCAGGCCGCTGAAGCCGACGGGCATGTCCTCGCGCATGACCGTGCGGCGGCTCGTCTCCGCCACGTGGTCCATCTTGTAGAGGAGGATCGGCGTCTGGGTGGGGACCCCAAGGTACCACCCCCTCAGCTCGCCGACGACGAAGAAGATCGCCGCGAGCACCAGCAGGAAGCCGAGCAGGTCGCGCATGTGAGCCAGATGATAGCGCGGCGCTCCGGCGCTCCCGCGTGGCGTTTGTCGCGTTCCCGTCGGACGCTCGTGGTTAAGGGCGGGCGCCGCGGCAACGCGCCGCGGCGCCCGCACGAGGCCGCGCGACCGGGCTCAGGAGGCCTTGCTGGCCGCCGCGGAGCGCTTGATGCTCCTCAGCACCGTGTGCAGGATGCCGCCGTTGCGGTAGTAGTCGACCTCCACGGGGGTGTCGAGGCGCGACACGACCTCGAACTCGACGGCGCTGCCGTCCTCCCGGCGGGCCGTCACCTTGACGCGCTGCCGCGGCGCGAGCGGCTCGGCGACCTCGATGTCGTAGGTCTCGGTGCCGGTGAGGCCCAGCACGTCGGCGTCCTGGCCGTCGAGGAACTGCAGCGGCAGCACGCCCATGCCCACCAGGTTCGAGCGGTGGATGCGCTCGAAGCTGCGGGCGATCACCGCCTTGACGCCCAGGAGGTAGGTGCCCTTCGCCGCCCAGTCGCGGCTCGAGCCCATGCCGTAGTCCTGGCCGGCGATCACGATCGTCGGGATGCCCTTGGCGATGTAGTTGCGGCTGGCGTCGTAGATCCACTTGACCTGGCCGTCGGTGAAGTCGGTCGTGTAGCCGCCCTCGGTGCCGGGTGCGACCTGGTTCTTGAGCCTGATGTTCGCGAACGTGCCGCGGGTCATGACCCTGTCGTTGCCGCGGCGCGAGCCGTAGGAGTTGAACTCGTGCTTCTGCACGCCGCGCTCGAGCAGGTACTGCCCGGCGGGGCTGTTCACGGCGATCGAGCCGGCCGGCGAGATGTGGTCGGTCGTGACCGAGTCGCCCACCTTCACCAGCACGCGCGCGCCGCGTATCGGCTGCACGGGAGCGGGCTCGTCGGGCATGTCGATGAAGAAGGGCGGCTCCTGGATGTAGGTCGAGCTCTCGTCCCACTCGAAGAGCGTGCCGCCGCGGACGGGGATCGCGTTCCACTTCTCGTTCGACCGCTCGATCCCGTCGTAGATGCGGCGGAACGTCTCGGGGTTCATCGCCTTCTCCATGTGGGCGACGACCTCGGCGTGCGTCGGCCACAGGTCGCGGAGGTAGACCGGCCGGCCGTCCCCGTCGTACCCGAGCGGGTCGTTGACGATGTCGATGTCGACGGTGCCGGCCAGGGCGTAGGCCACGACCAGGGGCGGGCTCGCCAGGTAGTTCGCCTTCACGTGCGGGTTGATGCGTCCCTCGAAGTTCCTGTTGCCCGAGAGCACGCTGGCGGCGACGAGGTCGCCCTCCTGTATCGCCTGCACCACCGGCTCCGGCAGCGGGCCCGAGTTGCCGATGCAGGTGGTGCAGCCGTAGCCGACCACGTAGAACCCGACCTGCTCGAGGTAGGGCAGCAGACCGGTGTCCTTGTAGTACTCGGTGACCACCTTCGAGCCCGGCGCGAGGCTGGTCTTGACCCACGGCCTCGCCTTCAGGCCCCTCTCGGCGGCCTTCTTAGCCACGAGCCCGGCCGCGATCATCACGCTCGGGTTCGAGGTGTTCGTGCACGAGGTGATGGCCGCGATCACGACGTCGCCGTGCGTCAGGTCCTTCTCGAAGCCGTCCATGCGCAGCCTGCCCGTGCGCTTCAGCGCCTCCTCGTCGAGGCCGAAGCCGCGCTGCTCGTAGGGCTTGCGCAGGTCCTCGCGGAACTGGCGCTGCACGTCGGCCAGGCGGATGCGGTCCTGCGGCCGCTTCGGGCCGGCGACCGACGGCTCGACGGTCGCGAGGTCGAGCTCGATCACGTCGGTGTAGACGGGGTCGGGCGTGGACTCGTCGCGCCACAGCATGTTCGCCTTGGCGTAGCGCTCGACGGCCTCGACCTCGTCGGGCAGGCGGCCGGTCTGGCGCAGGTAGCGCAGCGTCTCCTCGTCGATCGGGAAGAAGCCCACCGTCGCGCCGTACTCGGGCGCCATGTTGCCGATCGTGGCCCTGTCGGGCACGGTCATCGTGGCCAGGCCGGGGCCGAAGAACTCGACGAACTTGCCCACGACGCCCTTCTTGCGGAGCATCTGCGTGACGACGAGCACCAGGTCCGTGGCGGTGGCCCCCTCGGGGAGGCTGCCCGTGATCCGGAAGCCGATCACCTCGGGCGTGACCATGTAGTAGGGCTGGCCGAGCATCACGGCCTCGGCCTCGATGCCGCCGACGCCCCAGCCGAGCACGCCCAGGCCGTTGATCATCGTCGTGTGGCTGTCCGTGCCGACAAGGGAGTCGGGGTAGACGACCTCACCGTCGAGGTGCGGCTTCGAGAGCACGCCCTTCGCCAGGTACTCGAGGTTCACCTGGTGGACGATCCCCGAGGCGGGCGGCACGACGTTGAAGTTGTCGAAGGCCGCCTGGCCCCAGCGCAGGAACTCGTAGCGCTCGCGGTTGCGCTCGAACTCGATCTCGGCGTTGCGGATGAGAGCCAGCGGGCTGTCGTACTCGTCCACCTGCACCGAGTGGTCGATCACGAGGTCGACGGGCACCTGCGGGTTGATCAGCTTCGGGTCGCCGCCGAGCCTGTGCATCGCGCTGCGGAGGGCGGCCAGGTCGACGACGGCGGGCACGCCCGTGAAGTCCTGCAGCACGACGCGGGCCGGCATGAACGGGACCTCCTCCTCGGAGACCGCCCTGGCGTCGTACCTCGCGAGGCGCCTCACGTCCTCGGCGGTGACGACGTAGCCGTCCTCGTTGCGCAGGAGCGACTCGAGCAGGACGCGCACGCTGTAGGGCATGCGGCTGACCTCGCCGAGCCCGGCCTCCTCGAGTGCGGCCAGGCGGTAGTAGTACGCCGTGCCCGAGCCGGTGTCGAACGTGGACCGCGCCTTGAACGTGTCTAGGTTGGCTCTCTCACGCATGTGCTCCAACTCCTCGGCTCGAGTCTCCGCCTAAACTACGTGACGTGAAAGAGCCTCGGTCACGTAGCTCCCCGGGCCGGCCGCAGCGCACGCTCGTCGTCGAGGACCCCGCCGCGGCGTCGGCCCTGCTCGACCCCTCCACGGTACGCCACCTCTCACCCTTCATCGGTTCCGAGCTGAGCGTCACGGAGGCCGCCCGCCTCACCGGCGAGAAGCCCAACACCGTGCTGAAGCGGGTGAGGCGGTTCCTAGCGCTGGGCCTGCTCGAGGTCACGCGCGAGAAGGAGCGCGCCGGGCGGCCGATCAAGCTCTACTCCGCCGTGGCCGACGTCTTCTTCGTGCCGTTCGCCGTCACCGAGGCCGAGTCGTACGAGGAGGCGCTGCGGGCGCGCGAGGCCTACGCCGAGGAGCTCCTGAGGCGCAACGTCGTGCGCGCGCGCCTGGAGGCGTACGGCGACTGGGGGACACGGGTCTACCGCGACGAGCGCGGGCGCCTGCAGGTGCAGACGGCGGTAACACCCGACGCGAACGTGACGATGCTCGACCCCGGTGCCCCGGCCGTGCTCTCGGCGTGGCGGGACTCGGTGATGCTCGACTTCGAGGACGCCAAGGCGCTGCAGCGCGAGATGTTCGACCTCCTGCTCAGGTACCTCGACAAGGAGGGCTCGCAGCGCTACGTCGTGCACCTCGGCATGGCGCCGGTGCTGGGCTGAGCGGCGCCGGCGCCCCGCCGAACGTGGCCGGGGTGAACGTTCTCACCTCGACGCCGTAGCATCGGCTCATGGTCAGGTCATCACGCCTGCTCGCCGTGGCCCTCGTCGCGTTCCTCGCCTCGTGCGTCCCCTCCACCCTGCCCGGCGCCGGCGACGAGACCGTCGCCCAACTGGAGCGCACCGCCCAGGTCATCTACCACCGCATGGAGCTCGGCTTCCTCGAGACGGGCGCCTACTCGACGAACGTCCTGGTCGACGTCAGCCTGCCCGAGGGCGCGCGCTGGACCCTGCAGGAGTTCGCGCAGGACGGCTCGACGTACCGCCTCGTGCTGACCTCGTCGCGGCTCGAGGGGGCGGCGTGGGAGGTCTCGCCCAGAGGGGTGAGGCGCGTCGGCTAGGGCCGACCTCGGAGACGCGAAGCGCCCCGCTCTCTCGAGCGGGGCGCTCTTCTCGGCCCAGACGCGGTCTCCTCCGCTCTGGCGCGGGCGGTCAGTTCAGGTACTTGGCGATGCGGGCCTGGTAGTCGGCCTTGCGCGCCACGCCGACGACCTGCTCGACGGGCTGGCCGTCCTTGAAGAGGATCACGGTGGGGATGCTCATCACGCGGAACATCTGCGCGGTCTGCAGGTTGTCGTCGACGTTCAGCTTGCCGACCTTGACGGTGCCGGCGTACTCGGCGGCCAGCTCCTCGATGATCGGGCCCACCACCCGGCACGGGCCGCACCACGGCGCCCAGAAGTCGATGAGGACGAGGCCGTCGCCGGCCTCCTCACGGAAGTTGTCGTCAGTGAACTCGACGAGGTTGGCCACTGCAGCTGCTCCTACCCTTCGGGCGTCCCGTGCCCGGTCACTTGAGTCGGCGACCAATCTACGTCGCCGCCGGCGACCCGCGCTGTCGCCCGTTCGACAGCCGGACTCAGGCCCCGCGGCGGGCACGCGCCGGCGCGCGGTCCGCGGGCGCCCCTCGTCGGGCGGGCACGGCTACGACCAGGCGCCCCAGGCCGAGGCCGGCGCGCCGGCGCCCACGCGCGGCGGTACGAGCCCGAGGGCGCGGTAGCCGCCCTTGACCGCCGCGCGCACGACGGCACGGGGGCTCGCCTTCCCGCCGTGCAGCTCGGCGGCGCACCGCGCCTCCGCCACGACGTCGAGGTCGGGCGAGGAGCCGCGGGAGTCGGTGCCGAACGCCACGTCGACGCCGTGCCTGGCGTACGTCTCCCAGGGGAAGCGCCCGCAGCCCAGCGCCTCGTTCGAGCGCGGGCAGTGCACGACGGCGCAGCCGGCGGCCTGCGCGAGGCGGACGTCCTCGTCGTCGACGGCGACCATGTGCACGAGCGTCGGCCCGCCCTCCAGGACGCCGAGGTCGCGCAGGTAGCGCACCGGCGACACCCCCGCGGGGGCGAAGGGGAACCCCCAGGCGGCGAGCGCCTCGGCGAGCGGGCCCGTGCCGCGGAGCCACAGCTCGCGCTCTGACGGGGACTCGGCCACGTGGATCGCCACGGGCAGCCGCTGCCGGCGCGCCCACGAGGCGAGCATCCGCAGGAGCGGCGCCGAGACCGTGTGCGGCGTGTGCGGCGAGATGCCGACCCTGACGCCGCCGGGGCGCTCGCGCTCGCGGAAGCGGTTCACCGCCTCGACCGCGGCCAGGAAGCGCTCCTGCGCCTGGGCGGGGTCGGGCCCGATGACCTCCCAGTAGGCCACGCCCGTGAGGTCTGGGTCGTCGAGGAGCAGGCCCATCACGGCCTCGTCGGTGACGATGTCGCCGACGACCCGCACCCCGCTCGCCTTCAGCTCCGCCAGCCCGCGCCTCGCCGCCGCCTCCCCCCGCGCCCCCGAGCGCGCGTGCGCGACGACCGCGCGCAGGAAGCCCTCGTAGGTGCCGGGCGTGTACGGCATGTCGCTGAGGTCGAGGTGGGTGTGCGCGTTCACCGGCGCCGGGCTGAGGGCGAAGCCGCCGTCGACGACCGCCGCGCCCGGGTGCGCGGCCACGACCTCGGCGCGCGGCCCCACGTCGGTGACGACGAGCCGCCCCGGCTCGTCCTCGAACAGCGCCACGGCGGCGTCCTGCCTCGGGGTGCCGAAGCCCTCGTACACGACCGCGGCGATGACGACGCACCTGAGCGGCCCCGCGCCCGGCGCGGCCGGGACCGCCCGGCGCACGAGCTCGTCGAGCGGGACGAACGGCACCGCCGCCCCTCAGGCCACGGGGGCGGCGAGCAGCGCCTCGACGTCGGGCCGGCCGATCACGTTGTACAGGCTGTCGCGCTGCACGGGCACGAACCCGGCCTCGACGATCTGGCGCACGATCTCGCGCTCGGACGTCGCGCGGTGCCGCGCGCCCGCCTGCGAGACGACGTTCTCCTCCATCATCGTGCTACCGAAGTCGTTGCAGCCGAAGAACAACGCGGTCTGGGCCACCTTGTAGCCCATCGTCGGCCAGGAGGCCTGGAAGTTCACGAAGTTGTCGAGGAAGAGCCTCGTGACGGCGACGTTGCGCAGGTACTCGTGAGCGTCGGCCCCCGGCACCTTGCCGTGGATGCGCACGCCCCGCGTCTGCAGCGTCCAGGAGATGAACGCCGAGAAGCCGTTGCCGTGGGTGGAGAGGGCGCGGTCCTGGGCGTCGCGCAGGCGCAGCAGGCTCTCGACGCGCTGCTCGACGGTCTCGCCGAAGCCGATGACCATCGTGGCCGTCGTGTAGAGGCCCAGCTCCTGAGCGGCCGCCATGATGTCGATCCACTCGCCCGCCGAGATGCGCGCCGGCGCGACGTGCCTGGCGTGCCTCACCTCGTCGACGAGGATCTCGCCGCCGCCGCCGGGCAGGCCGTCGAGGCCCGCCGCCTTCAGCTCGGCGAGGACCTCCTTCGCCGTCATGCCCGTGAGGCGCGTCATGCCCCTGATCTCCTCGGGGCTGAAGACCTCGAGGCGCACGCGCGGGTGACGCTCCTTGAGGTAGGCGAGCAGGCCCGTGTACCACTCGAACGGCAGGTAGGGGTTCACGCCGCCCTGCATCAGGACCCGCGTACCGCCGATCGCCTCGAGCTCGGCGACCTTGGCGCTGACCTGCTCGTAGGTGAGGACGTAGGAATCGGGCTGCCTGCGCGTGCGGTAGAAGCCGCAGAAGCTGCAGCCGACGTTGCAGACGTTCGAGTAGTTGATGTTGCGGTCGATGAGGTAGCTGACCGTCTCTGGGTTGGTGCGCGCCAGCCTCACCTCGTGGGCGGCGGCGGCCAGGTCGAAGAGCGGCAGGTCGTGGAGCGCCACCGCCTCCTCGGGCCTGAGCCGCTTCCCGGACGCCGCCTTCGCCAACAGGCTCATGGCGGCAGCATATCACCGCCCCGCGACGGGGCCGGGGGCGACTTGTATACGAAGTGGTACGCCGAAGTAAACTGAACTCATGTCCAGGAACAAGCCGAGCCCCTGGCGGGCCGTGTTCGAGGAGACCGCCAAGGCGGCTCACGGCCGCCGCGACGAGGTCGCGACGATCGGCAGCATCAACTGGCTGCGGCACGCGATGGAGAGGCGTGGCGCGAACCCCAACGTCGTGCGGAACATCATCTACCGCGACAAGGGGCGCCTCCACGACAAGCGCGAGCTGTACCTGATTCTCGAGGACCTCAGGCGCGACCTCGGCCTGCCCCCGATCTCCGACCCCGAGCTGACGCAGCTCGGCACGCCGTTCGCCGCGGCCGAGCTCGAGGTCGACCAGGTGCTGGGGCGGGAGCAGCGGCGTGTTTACCGGATGATGGTCGGTGGTATACGGGCCGGCGCCCACCCGAAGGTCATCGTCACCGGGCGCGCCGGCAGCGGCAAGACGATGCTCGCCGACTACATCCAGCAGGCGCTGGAGCTCCACGCCGCGGACGGCCTGCGCGTCTACCGCGCCCACTTCCCCTCGGCCGAGCTCGACGCCGCCTTCGCGCGCCTCGCGGCCGAGCTCGGCATGCCCGACGGCCTGATGGAGTCGCGCCTCGTGCGCATCGGCTCGGCCGGCCCCTTCGCGGTCCAGGCCGACGCCCAGGCCGAGACGGTGCGCCTGGTGATGGAGCGCCTGCGCTCCGACCCGGCGCCGAAGGTGCTGATCATCCACCTCTCGCAGGGCCTGGGGGCGCCGGGGCGGCTGGGCTCGCAGCCGCTGAGGCTGAACACGCCCGACGTCCCGCGGGTCAGCGCCGCCGAGTGGCTGTGGAAGACCCTGCTGAAGCCTCTGGCCGCGCTGCCGCGCACGAGCATCTACGTCAGCGCCGTCGAGGTGCCCTCGTCGGTGCAGGAGGCGACGGCCCCGTACGAGGGCCCGCTGCGCCTCACCGCCCCCACCGCCGCGGAGGCGAGGCGTTTCGTGGCCGCGCACGGGCCCGACCTGCCCGAGGACGTCAAGGACGCGATCGTGGCGCGCGCTGGCAAGTCCTACGAGGAGCTGCGCACGCTCACGCTGCTCACCTACGTCCGCCAGCACGGCCTCGACGAGGACGCCGGCACCGAGGAGGCCCTCGAGCGCCTCAGCGCGCTCGTCGAGCCCGGCGCCGACCCGCGCGTGCGGGCCTTCCTCACCGCCCTGACCGCGCTCTCCTCGGGCGAGGAGCAGGAGCTCTCCGGCGACGACCTGGCCGAGGTCTCCCGCGCCCTGGCGCCCTCCGAGCAGCGCAAGGGCCTCTCCCAGTTCGAGCTCTCGTTCCTCGACCCGCTGCCCAACCGGCCAGGCAGCTACCGCACGTTCTCCCGCCGCCTGCTGCGGCTCGTGGAGGAGCGCCTCGTCAGGTCCGACCCCGGCTTCCTGCGCGCGGCGCACGCCGCGGCCGCCGAGAGGACGGCCGCGGCGGCGGCCGCCGACCCGGCCTCGCGCGCGGCGCACAGGCACCTCCACCACCTCCTGGCGGCGCGGAGCTGGCCCGAGCTCGTCGCCTGGTGCGAGACGCGGCCGGCCCCCTACACGGTGCTCACGCGCACCTGGGAGGCCGCGCGCCGCGAGCTCGAGGGGGACGAGCTCGAGGCCTTCGCGCTGGCGTTCGCGCGGCAGATGCTGCGCGTCGGCGCCTACGAGCACGTCGAGTTCGTGAGGGCGTCCGAGCTCCTCGCTCGCTCCGCCGACCCGCTGCGCCGCGCCTGGACGGCCGTGCTGCGCGCCCAGGCCGAGGTCGCGGCCGGGCGCTTCGAGCGGGCCGAGGTCCTGCTCGTCTCCAGCGAGGAGGGCGTGCACGACCCCGTGCTCGCGGCCGAGCGCGACCTGGCGACGGCCAGCGTGATGCGCTGGCGCGGCGAGCTCGAGCGGGCCGCCGAGCTGGTGGCGCACGTCGCCCGCGGCGAAGAGGCCCGCCCGGTGCCGCCGGGCTCGCTGGCCGAGCGCGCGCTGCGCACGAACTCCGCCGTCTGGGCCGGGCTGATCGCGAAGGACAGCGGCGACCTGATCGGCTCCCTCGAGCGGCTCTGGGCCGAGGACACGGCCGGCGACCTGATGGGCGCCCGCCTGGCCTTCCAGCGCGGCGACGTCGCGCTCAGGCTCGGCCTGTTCGACACCGCGCGGCGCGAGCTCGACCACGCCCTCGAGGCCGCCGCCACCTACGGGGCCCTGCCCCGCGAGCGGGCCAGGTTCGCGGCGCGCCGCGGGACGCTGGCGCGGGTGATGGGCGACCTCGCCGGCGCGGCCCAGTGGTTCGACATGGCGCGCGCGCTCACCGAGGAGGGGCCCGGCGACAGGCTCGACGTCGCCTTCGGGCTGGCCCGCGTCGAGGACGAGGCGGCCCTGGTCTCCCTCGCGGCCGGCGACCACGAGGCCGCGATCGTGGCCGTCACGACCGCGATCGCGACCTTCAAGGAGTACCAGCAGCGCCGCGACGTCGACGCCAGCTTCCGCATCGCGCGCGCCGAGGTCCACCTCGCGACCGCCTACGCGCTGCGCGGGCTCAACGTCCCGCTCCGGCGCCCGCTGCCGCTGCTCGCCGTCGAGAAGAGCAGCCCCGACCTCGACCACGCGCTGGCGACCCTCGGCGAGGTGATCCGCACCGTCAGCGACCCGCGGCGCCGCCAGCCGGCCGGCGTCTCGGCCCTGCGCGGGCTGGTGCGCGAGGCGCGCCTGATGTCGGCGTACATCACGCCCGACCCTGCGCGGGCGCTGGCCCTGGCCGAGGAGGCCGTGGCCGCGGCCCGCTACGACTACCAGCGCTCCGACGCCCACGCCGCGAAGGCCCTGGCGCTGATCCGCTGCGGGCGCTACGAGGAGGCGCTGGCGGCCGTCGCCGCGGGCGAGGAGGCGCTGGCGCGCTCCACCCGGGTCCTGGCCAAGGCCGTGAAGGGCGCGCCGGCCGAGTCGGGCGACCTGGGGCTGCGCACCCAGCACGCCGTGCTGCGCGCCGTGGCGCACCTCCGCGCCGGCGACCAGGCGCAGGCGGCGGAGGCCGTGGTCCAGGCGCTCTCCGACCAGCGCCTGGCGCCGTTCCACGAGGGCGTGCTGCGGGCGTTCGGCGAGGCCGCGGAGCTCGAGGCCGACCAGTCGTGGAAGCGCCACCGCCCGCTGCGGGCCGTGCTCGGCATCTCCGGCACCGGCCCCTCGACGCCGGCGCGCCTCCCCGACGCGCTGGTCGCGGCCTGGCGCACCCGCAACGCCGCGCCGCTCCAGGCCGGCCGGTGACCGAGGCGAGCGCGCCCCTCAGAGGCGGCGCGCTCGCCGCCACCATCGTCCCCTGTGCCTCGCCGGACCTGCTCAGGGGCCTGACGCCGCACCCGGGGCTCGACACCTTCCGGCGGCCCGAGGCGCAGCACGCCGCGCTCGTGCAGATCGCCGGCGAGGAGCGGGGTTGCGTCACCGCCGCCTACGACCCCTCCACCCGCCAGCTCGTGGGCTACGTGGCGTTCCACGCCCCCTCACCGGTCGAGACGTGGGGCGACGACCGCAGCGGCGCCCTGGTCGAGCTGGGGGCCGTCGAGGTCGCCGACGCCTACCGCGGCCAGCGCCTGGCCGAGCGCATGCTCGAGGCGTCGTTCGCGGACGGGCGCTTCGACGACACCGTGGTGTTCGCGACCCTCTACCGCTGGCACTACGACCTGACCCGCACCGGCCTCGGCGAGCTCGGCTACCGGCGGATGCTGGAGCGGCTGTACGCCACTGTCGGGCTCGTCCCGGTCGAGACGACGGACCCCGAGATCGCCCACGACCCCGCCAACCGCCTCCTGGCGCGCGTGGGCCCGCGGGCGCCGGCCGCCGTGGTCGGCGAGTTCGAGCGGCTGAGGACCCGGCGCTGGTAGCCTCGGAAGAGCATGCTCGTATCCGAGGTCATGACCCGGCAGGTCGTCGCGATCGGCCCCGACACGCCCATCCGCGACGTGCAGGCGCTGATGGAGCAGCGTAACGTCAGGCACTTCCCGATCCTCGAGGGCCGCGCCGAGCCGGACAAGCCCGACGGCCTCGTGGGCATCGTCTCCGACCGCGACGTCAGGCTCGTGGGCGCCGACCACCCGCGCGCCCCCAAGGGCGTCAAGGCGACGGACCCGGTGAGCCTCCTGATGGTCCGCGACGTGATCACCGCCCACCCCGACGACCCCATCGAGGAGACGGCGAAGACGATGCGCCTGAAGAAGATCGGCGCGATGCCGGTGATGGAGGACGGCCGCCTGGTGGGGATCGTCACGGCCACCGACCTGCTCGACGCGCTGGTGCGGATGTCCGGCGTGCACCAGGCCGCCTCCCGGCTCGAGGTCGAGGTCGCGAACCGGCCGGGCGCCCTCGCCGAGCTCCTGAACCTCATCGCCGACAGGCGCATCAACGTGGTCAGCGTGATGACCACGCGCGGCGACGACGAGACGATCTCGTTCGTGCTGCGGGTGGCCACGGCCGACGCGCGGGGCCTGGCGCGGCACCTGAAGGAAGCCGGCATCAACGTCACCTGGCCGCCGGACAAGCGCGGCTGAGCCGTGAGCGCGGGAGAGGCACGCTTCGTCTTCGACCCGGAGCTCGCCGGGTTCCAGCTCGCGCCTGAGCACCCGTTCAAGCCGGTGCGCTACGAGATGGCGCGCACGCTGCTCCTGGCCGCCGGGGCCCTCGACGAGGCCGAGGTGGTCCCGCCGCGGCCGATCACCGACGACGACCTGCTCACGGTCCACGACCCCAGGTACGTCGCGCTGGTGAAGGCGGCGTCGTCGCCCTCTGCGCGCCCCTCCGACGCGGAACTCCAGCGCCACGGCCTGGCCACGGCGGACAACCCCGTCTTCCCCCGCATGCACCACCTCGTGAAGGGGGTCGTGGCCGCGACGGTGACGGCCGTCGACCTGGTGGCGACGGGCGCGGCGCGGCGCGCGGCGAACCTCGCCGGCGGGCTGCACCACGCCATGAGGGACCGTGCCTCGGGCTTCTGCGTCTACAACGACCTGGCGGTGGCGATACGGCGCGCGGTGGACAGGCACGGCCTGCGCGTGGCCTACGTGGACGTCGACGCCCACCACGGCGACGGCGTGCAGTGGCTGTTCTACGACGAGCCGCGCGTCCTCACCGTGAGCCTGCACGAGTCTGGCCGCTACCTCTTCCCCGGCACGGGCTTCACCTACGAGACGGGGAACGGCCGAGCCCGCGGCAGCTCCGTGAACGTGCCGCTCGAGCCCTTCACCGGCGACGACAGCTTCCTCGAGTGCTTCGAGGCCGTGGTGCCGCGTGCGCTGCGGCGCTTCGCGCCCGACCTGATCGTCGTGCAGGCGGGCGCCGACATGCACCACCGCGACCCGCTGGCGGACCTGTCGCTCACGCTGCGGGGCATGCGCCGCGCCTACGAGCGCCTGGTCGAGCTCGCCGACGAGGTCACGGGCGGCAGGCTGGTACTCACCGGCGGCGGCGGCTACGACGCCTACCGGACCGTCCCGCGCGCCTGGGCGCTGGCCTGGGCCGCGCTCGCCGGCAGGGAGCTGCCCGACGAGGTGCCGGCCTCGTGGCGCGAGGAGTGGGGGCGGCGGCTGGGCGTGGACCTGCCCGCGACGTTCGCCGACGACGAGCCGGAGCCGACGCCCCGTGCGCCTGCGATCGCGAGCCGCAACCGCTCGGTGGCGGAGCGGCTCCTCAAGCAGCTCGAGGAGATCTGGAGCGAGGCGCCGGCCGCGTGAGCGCCGCTGGCGCCGCGGCCGGCCGGCCGCGGCGCGGGAGGCGGCCGCCGGCGCCGGAGGACTAGGAGGGAGCATGAGGGTCGGGTTCATCGGACTGGGCACGATGGGGGCGCCGATGGCGCGCCGGCTCCTGGAGGCCGGGCACGACGTCGTCGTGCACAACCGCACGCGCGAGCGCGAGGAGCCGCTGGCGGCGCTGGGCGCCGGGCGCGCCGCGAGCCCGCGGGAGTGCGCGGCTGGCCGCGAGGTCGTCTTCACGATGGTCTCGGACACGCCGGACCTCGAGCAGGTCGTGCTGGGCGAGACGGGCGCCGTCCACGGCCTCGAGCGCGGCGCGGTGCTCGTCGACATGAGCACGGTCAGCCCGGCGGCGACGCGGCGCATCGCCGACGAGCTGCGGGGCCGCGGCGTCGCCATGCTCGACGCGCCGGTGTCGGGCGGCAGCGAGGGCGCCCAGAAGGGGACGCTCTCGATCATGGTCGGCGGGCCCGCGGAGGCGCTCGAGCGCGTGCGTCCGCTCCTCGAGGTCCTCGGGAGGACGATCACCCACGTGGGCGACAGCGGCGCGGGGCAGGTGGCGAAGGCCGTGAACCAGGTGATCATCGCGGGCACCTACGCCTCGGTCGCCGAGGGCATGGCGCTGGCGATGAAGGCGGGCGTCGACGTCGACGCCCTGCTGAGGGCGCTCGCCGGCGGCGCGGCGCAGTCGTGGGTCCTCGAGAACCGCGCCCGCAACATGCTGACGGGCGAGTACCCGCTCGGCTTCCGCACCAGGCTGCACCGCAAGGACCTCGGCATCGCGCTGGCCGAGGCGCGCGAGCGCGGCGTGAGCATGCCCGTGGCGGCCTACGTCGAGCAGCTCGAGGCCGGCCTCGTGGGCCGCGGCTACGGCGACGAGGACGTCTCGAACGTGGCGCGCGTCGTCAGGGAGCTGGCCGGCATCGACCCCTGAGCGCTCCCGGCGCGGCGAGGCGGCCGTTCACGGTCTGCGCGCCACCACCCACACCCGGTCGGCGTCGTCCGCCGCCGGCACGCCGTCGGGGAACGCGATGACCTCGACGTCGACGAAGCCGGCGCCCGCCACCAGGCGCCTGAGCTCGCCCGGCGCGTAGCCGCGCTCCGCGTGGCGCTCGACGAAGCTGCCCTCGGGCGTGCTGCAGTACGCCTCGACGAAGGCCAGGCCGGTCTCCGGGTCGTAGGCGTGGCGCCAGCTGTAGTAGACGTCGTCCGCCCAGCCCTCGACCTTCCCGCCGACCCACAGCTCGCGCAGCGCCAGCTCGGTGTTGGCGTCGAACACGAAGAGCCCGCCGGGCACGAGGTGCCTGGCGACGTTGCGGCAGGCGGCCGTGAACGCGGCGTCGGTGAGCAGGTTGTTGAGCGAGTCGAACACCGAGTAGGCCAGCTCGAAGCGGCGCGGCAGCGAGAACGTCTCGAAGCCCCCGAGGTGGAAGGCGGTGCCCGGCAGCTTCGCCCTGGCGACGGTGAGCATCTCGGGGCTGGCGTCGAGGCCCTCGACGTGCAGGCCGCGCGCGACCAGCGGCGCCGTGGAGTTGCCGGTGCCGCAGCCGAGGTCCAGGGCGGGCCCGAGGCGGTAGCCGCGCTCCGCCGCGACGCGCAGCACGAACTCGGCCCACAGGTCGTACTCGACGTCGGCCATCACGGCGTCGTAGACGCTCGCCAGCAGCGTGAACGGCTCCGCGCGGCGCGGCGGCCCGAGCTCAGGCCGCCGCGTCATCGACGATCAGCGCCACCTTGCCCACGTTGCGGTTCTCCCGCATGTAGGCGTGCGCCTCCGCGACGTCCTCGAGGCGGTAGACCTTGCCCACGTGCGGCTTGAGCCGCCCCGCGAAGACGTCCTCCCCGAACCGCGCCAGCAGCTCCTGCTTCACCTTCAGCTTCTCCGCCAGCGGCCTGTGCCTCAGCGTCGAGCCGATCAGCTTCAGCCGCCGCGTCATCAGCTCGCGGATGTCGAGCTGGGCCCTCCGGCCCCCGAGCGTGGCGATGAACACGAGCCGGCCGCCGGTCGCGAGCACCTCGAGGTTCGCCCGCAGGTAGGCCTCCCCCACGATGTCCAGCACCACGTCCACGCCCTGACCGCCCGTGTGCTCGAGGACCGCCTCCTCGAACGGCCGCGCGTGCCTGTCGACGGCGAGGTCGGCGCCGAAGCCCAGGCTGGCGGCGCACTTCTCGGGCCCGCCCGCGGTGGCGTAGACGGTGCAGCCGGCGCGCTTCGCCAGCATGATCGCGAACGAGCCGACGCCGCTGGCGCCGCCGTGCACGAGCACGCGCTCGCCGGGCTCCAGCCGCGCCTCCATGAACAGGTTCAGGTAGGCGGTGAACGCGGCCTCGGGGAACGACGCGGCCTCGGCCCAGCTCCACCCGGGGGGCACGGGGATCAGCATGGGCGCCGGCACGGCCACGTACTCGGCGTAGCCCCCGCCCGGCAGCAGGGCCATGTACGCGCCGCCGGGCTCCACGCCGGCGGCCGCCATCGCCTCCTCGTCGCCGGCGACGACGACGCCGGCGGCCTCGAGCCCGAGGACCTCCGACTCGCCGGGAGGGGGCGGGTAGTTGCCCGCGGCCTGCGAGAGGTCGGCCCGGTTCAGCGCCGTGGCCGCGACCTTGAGCATGACCTCGCCCGGGCGCAGGGTCGGCGTGGCCACCTCGCCGACGCCGACCGTCCCGTCCCGGCCGACGACGGCGGCCCGCATCACCGGCGGGACGGCGTCGACGGCTCGCGCGGGCATGCCCCATCGTAAACGCCGCCGACGGCCGGCAGGAGGGGCGGCCCGTACCTGGTACCTTGATGTCCATGATCGGCGTCGACCTCGGCACGACCAACGTAAGGATCCACGTGAAGGGCAAGGGCGTCCTGCTGAGGGAACCAGCCGTCATCGCCGTCGTGAAGGGCACGACGGACGTGAAGGCGGTCGGCCAGGAGGCGTACCGCATGCTCGGCCGCACGCCCGGGAACATCACCGCGGTGCGGCCGATGGCCGACGGCGTGATCGCCGACTACACCCTGACCGAGAAGATGCTCAAGGCCTTCATCGGCAAGGTGCTGACGGGCCCGGCGCGCTTCCTGAGGCCGAACATCATGGTCTGCGTCCCCTCCGGGATCACCGAGGTCGAGCGCCGCGCCGTCGTGCAGGCGATGCACGAGATCGGCGCCCGCAAGGCGTTCCTGATCGAGGAGCCGGTCGCCGGCGCGATCGGGGCCGGCATCAACATCGCCGAGCCGGTGGGCTCGATGATCATCGACATCGGCGGCGGCACCACCGACATCGCGATCCTCTCCATGGGCGGGATCGTCGTGTCGGAGAGCCTGCGCATCGCCGGCAACACGTTCGATCGCGACATCATGGCCTACGTCAAGGCCAAGCACAACCTGCTGATCGGCGACCGCACGGCCGAGGAGATCAAGCGCACCGTGGGCGCGGCGAAGATCGTCTCGCCCGAAGACGACCTCACGGTCGAGGTGCGGGGCCGCGACCTCATCGACGGCATGCCGAAGACCGTGACCGTCTCCACGCAGGACGTCGTCACGGCGCTGAAGCCCTCGCTCGAGAAGATCGCGGCCGGCCTGCGCAAGGTCGTCGAGCAGGCGCCGCCCGAGCTCGTCTCGGACGTGATCGAGCGCGGCATCGTCATGACCGGCGGCGGTGCGCTGCTGCGGAACCTCGACGCCTTCCTGGGCGGCGTGACGTCGATCCCGGTGGGCGTGGCGCCGAACGCGGCCGACTGCGTGGTGCTCGGCACCGCCCAGGCGCTGGAGATGGTGCACATCCTGCGCGACGCCCGCTACGAGGCCTGAAGGGCCGCCACGGCGCGTCGCCCGGCGGCGGGGCTCCCAGGGACGGCTAGTCCGTCTCCCCTACCCCGCGCGGCGGCGCCGCGGCGGCCGCGCGGGCGAGCCTGCCCGTGGCGAGGAAGCCCAGGGCGTAGGCGAGCAGCAGGGCCGCCATGAGCACAGGGACGGGCGCTCCGCGCTGCCCCGTGGCGAGGGCGAGCGCTGCGAACCAGGCCGTCGTCGAGAGCGTGACACTGGCGAAGATCGCGCGCGAGAGCGCCGCCTGGCGGCTCGTCACGGCGCCGAGGCGGGCCAGCGACGCCAGGCCGACCGGGAGCTGCGCGCCGGCCAACGCCACGAGGGTCCAGGCCAGCAGCGGGCTGGGCCGCGGCGCTCCCGGCGCGAGCGCGGCCACCGCTACGCCCACCAGCACGGCCACGGCGGTCTGCGCCATGAACGTCCCCGCGTAGGCGAGCCGCAGGAACGCGGCCGCCCGCGCGGGGCTTAGCTCGTCGGCGTCGAGGTAGCCGGCGCTGAGGCGGCCTAGCGCGCCTCTCTTCAGTGCGGCTCGTGCGTGTGCCGACGGAACCAGGTGGCGACGGCCACGCCGGCGGCCGCCAGCAGGGTCAGCCCGATCATGATCAGGGCGGCGTTGCGCATGATGACCAGGAAGGTGTTCACTTCTCCTCCTGCTGAACGAGGATACAGGACTCAGGCGCCCTGCGTCGCGGGGGCGAGGCCGCCGCGTCCTGTCAGGGCGCGGAAGCGCAGCGACAGCAGCACCGCGGCGCACACCAGGCCCCCGATCAGGCCGTACCACATCCCCCGCGGACCGAGGTCGAGCGCGAACGCGCACGCCAGCCCGAGCGGGAAGCCGACGAGCCAGTAGGAGAACAGCGTGATGAGCATGGGCACGCGGGTGTCCTTGAGCCCGCGCAGCGCGCCGACGGCGGCGACCTGCACCCCGTCGAAGAGCTGGAACGCGCCCGCCAGGCTGAGGAACGTCACCGCCCAGCCGACCACGACGGCGTTCGCCGGGTCGTTCACGTCGAGGTAGACGGACGTCACGAGCCGCGGGGCGAGGAGGTAGAGGGCGGCGGTAAGGCACATGAACGACGCCGCGACCGCCACGCCGGTCCAGCCCGCGAGCCGCACGCCGTCCCTGTCGCCGCGGCCGGCGGCCTGTCCCACCCTCACGCCCGTGGCGATGCCCACGCCCAGCGGGACCATGAACGACAGCGAGGCCGTCTGCATGGCGATCTGGTGGCCCGCCAGCGGCCCGCCGCCGAAGGTGCCCATCACCAGGGCGGTGGCCGAGAAGAGCCCGGCCTCGAAGCCGAGGCTGAGGCTCATCGGCCAGCCGAGGGCGAGCAGCTCGCGCATCACGCGCCACTCCAGGCGCCAGCCGCGGAACACCCGCAGCCGGCGGTAGCCCCTGCTCACGACCAGCGCCGCGGCGGCTCCCATGAGCGTGTAGGTGATCGAGGTCGCGATGCCGGCGCCGAGGAGCCCCAGGGCGGGCACGCCCAGCCGGCCGAAGATCAGCACCTCGTTCATGCCGGCGTTGAGGAGCACGCCGGCGCCGGCGATGAACATGATCGGCCTCGTCTGCCCGTGCCCCTCGAGGAAGCCCCGCAGCGCCACGAACGCCAGCGCGCCGGGCAGGCCGAACGCCAGCGCGGGCAGGTAGTCGCGCGCGCTCGCCACGACGGCGGGGTCCTGCCCGAGGAGCAGCAGCACGGCGGGCAGGTTCGCCACGAGCACGCCGACCGGCACCGACAGCGCCAGCGCCAGCACCAGGTCGTGCCTGAGGGCCTTGGCGGCCTCCTCCGGCCTGCCGGCGCCCACGGCCTGAGCCACCACGGGGCTCACGGCCATCACCAGCGCCATCGTCAGCAGGTAGACGAAGTTGAACGCCACCGCGCCGAGCGCTAGCCCCGCCAGGGGGCCGCCGCCCAGCCGTCCGACCATCACCGTGTCGATGAAGCTCATGCCGTTCTGGGCGACCTGCGCCAGGACCAGGGGCGCGGCCACGGCCAGGAGGCTCCTCAGCTCCGCGAGGGCGCTACGAGGCATCCGCACACGATACCCTCGGCGGCGCGGTTGGTAGCATCGCGGCATGCGTGTCCTGGTCGCGGCGCTCCTGGTAGCAGTGCTCGCCTTGGGCGGCCTCTACGCCTTCGGTCTCCCGCCCTTCGGCCCTCGCGGGCCGGCCACCCCGCCCGTGCCCGCTGTCTTCCCCGCCGTGCAGTCGGGGGACGTCTCTCAGGTGGCCGCCGCGGTAGCCGCGGGCGCCGACGTCCACGCCCTCGACGAGGAGGGCATGACGCCGCTGATGGTCGCTGTCGCGACGAACGCCCCGACGGAGGTCACCGAGGCGCTGCTGGCGGCCGGCGCCGACGTGAACCAGCAGGGCGCGAACGGCATGACGGCGCTGATGTACGCCGCCGCTCAGGGCACGCCGGCGCAGGTCGTCTACCTCCTCAACGCCGGCGCCGACCCCACCGTCCGCGACGCCGAGGGCCGCTCCGCTGCCGACCACGCCGCCCGGAACCCGCCGGTCCGCACCTCCGGCGCCTACGTCAGGCTCGTGGAGCTGCAGGACGTCCAGTTCGTGCGCGGCTGGCCCAGCGCCTACGTCGTGCCCGTCGAGGGCGCGACGATCTCGTCGCGCCGCAACCACCTGCCGGGCGCGCCGCGGGCCTACCGCAACGGCGTACACGAGGGCTTCGACTTCTACTCCGGCACCGTCAGCGTGCCCATCGAGTACGGCACCCCCATCAGGGCGGTGGCCGACGGCGTCGTGATCCGCGCCGACCACGACTACGTCGAGCACACGCTCGAGGAGTACGACCAGATCATCGCCGACGCCACGGCCGCGCTCGACACCCCGCCCGAGCTGCTCGACAAGCTGCGCGGCAGGCAGGTGTGGATCAGGCACGCCGGCGGCTTCGTCACCCGCTACGCCCACCTGGCCGCGATCGCCGAGGGCGTGGTCGAGGGGGCGCGCGTGCGCCAGGGCGACATCATCGCCACGACCGGCAACTCGGGCACGCTGGAGGCGGCGCAGGGCACCCGCGACGGCCCGCACCCGCACGTCGAGGTGTGGCGCGGCGACACGACGTTCCTCGGCGCCGGGATGGAGCCGGAGGAGATCTGGTCGCTGGCCGCGCAGGTGTTCGGGAAGTCGGCGCTGCCACCGTTCCATGACTGAACGCTCCCGGGCCCCTCGGCCCGAGGCCGAGGGGCCCCGAGCGGAGCGAGCAGGGACCATCGGACTCAGCCCACGACCGGCGGGGCCGCCCGCGCGGAGCGCGTAGGAACCAACCGACCACGTCGCGGTGGACGAGAGCGCCGCCCGTGCGCTACCAGGGCAGGTTGAAGCCGGCGTGGTTCGAGTTGCGGTAGTAGTCCTCGATCTCCTTGGGGATCGATGAGACGTCGTCGACGACCTTGAAGAGGTGGAGGTCGTTCTCGGAGATCGTGCCGGCGCGCAGCAGCGTCGACTGGAACCACTGCACCAGCCCGCGCCAGTACTCGACGCCGACGAAGAACACCGGGAACGGCTTGATCTTCTTCGTCTGGATCAGCGTCAGCGCCTCCAGGACCTCGTCCAGCGTGCCGAAGCCGCCGGGGTAGGCGATGAAGGCCGTCGAGTACTTCACGAGCATGACCTTGCGCACGAAGAAGTACTTGAAGCTGACGGTGGTCGTCTGGTACGGGTTCGGCGCCTGCTCGTGCGGCAGGTCGATGTTCAGGCCGACGCTCTGACCGCCGGCCTCGAGGGCGCCGCGGTTCGCGGCCTCCATGATCCCGGGGCCGCCGCCGGTGAGGACGGTGTAGCCGGCCTTGGCGAGCTCGTAGGCGAGCCGCCGCGCCGACTCGTAGTAGGGCGAGCCCTCGTGCACGCGCGCCGAACCGAACACGGTGACGGCCTTGTTGACGCCGGCGAGCTCCTCGAAGCCCTGCACGAACTCGCCCATGATGCGGAACAGCCGCCAGGAGTCCTCGGCCAGCGCGTCGATCACGTACTGCTTCTCGACGTCCTGCATGGGCCCGAGGTTATCAGGGGCGCCCGCGGCGCCCCGGTGCGGCCGGCGCCGCGACGGCGCCCTCGCAGCCGTCACGCGCGCAGCTCCACGACCGTGACGCCGTGGCCGCCCTCGTAGGGCACGGCGTCGGCGAACGACCTCACCGCCCGCGAGCCCTTGAGCTCCTGCCTTATCGCCTCGCGCAGGGCGCCCGTGCCCTTGCCGTGGACGATCCGCACCTTCTCGACCTTCAGCGCCTGGGCCTCGGCGATGAAGTCGCGCACGGCCTCCAGCGCCTCCTCGACGCGGGCGCCGCGCACGTCGAGCTCCCTCTCGAACGAGACCGGGCCGGCGGCCACGGGCTCGCGGCGTCGGGCGGGGGCGGGCTGCTCGGCCTCGGGCCTGACGTCGCGCTTCGCGACCTCCACCTTGACCAGCCCGAGCTGGACCAGCAGCGCGTCCCCCCGGTCCTCCACGACCTGGCCCCGCGCCCCGTAGGCGGGCACCTCCACGGTCGCGCCGGGGCGGAACGGGTCCTCCACCTCCGCCGCGCGGCGCTCCCCGCCCTCGGCGCGGCGCGCCGCCCGCCGCGCCGCGCGGCGCAGCTCCTGCAGCTCCTCCAGGGCACGCGAGCGCTGCTCGGGGCGGGAGGTGGCGGCGCGCTTGAGGCGCGCGGCCTGCTGGAGCGTCTCGCCGAGCAGCTCCTCGGCCCGCGCCGCCGCCTCGGCCAGCAGCTCCTCCTCGCGGGCGCGCAGCTCGGCGACCTGGCGCCGGAGACGGTCGGCCTCGCGCGTCGCCTCCTCGGTGCGCCGGCGCGCCTCGTCGCGCTCGGCGGTGAGCGCCGCCCGCTGCTCCTCGAGCACGGCCAGGAGGCCCTCGAGCCTGCCCGCGTCGGCGCCGAGCAGCTCGGTGGCCCGAGCGAGCAGCGCCTGGTCGAGGCCGATGCGCTCGGCGATCGCCAGCGCGTAGCTGCGGCCCGGCTGGCCCACGACGAGGCGGTAGGTCGGGCGCAGCTCGGCGAGGTCGAAGCTCATCGCGGCGTTGACGACGCCCTCGGCCTGGCTGGCGAAGACCTTCAGCGGCGCCAGGTGCGTGGTCACGACGCCGCGGGCGCCGCCCGCCAGGACCCTCTCGAGGATGGCCTGCGACAGCGCGGCGCCCTCGTCGGGGTCGGTGCCGGAGCCCAGCTCGTCGATCAGCACCAGGGTCGTGGGGCCCGCCCGCTCGACGATCTCCTTGAGGTTCAGCAGGTGGCCGGCGTAGGTGGACAGCGAGGCCTCGATGCTCTGCTGGTCGCCGATGTCGGCGAGCAGCGCGTCGAGGCGCGGGACCAGGGCGGACTCGCCCGGCTCGGCGGCGACGTAGAGGCCGGTGTGGGCCATCAGCGCCGCCAGGCCGACGGTCTTGAGCAGCACCGTCTTGCCGCCGGCGTTGGGGCCGGTGACGACCAGGAGGCGCTCGTCCTGGTCGAGCTCGACGTCGTTCGGCACGCAGCGCTCGACGAGCGGGTGCCGGGCACCCCGCAGCCGCACCCTGCCCCCCGGGTCGAACGTGGGCGGCACCAGCCGCCAGTCCTGCGCCAGGCGCGCCGCGGCGTTCACCACGTCGAGCTCGGCGACGACCTCGAGGCTCTCGTCGACCAGGGGCTCCTCCGCGAGGCGCCGCGAGAGCGCGAGGAGGATGCGCCTCACCTCGTCGCGCTCCTCCATCTCGAGGAGCGCGAGCTCGTTGTTGAGCTCGACGACCGAGGCCGGCTCGACGAACACGGTGGCTCCCGAGTCGGACCTGTCGAGCGCCAGCCCCGGCACGCGCGACTGCGCGGAGGCCTTCACCGGGATCACGTAGCGCTCGCGCCTGAGCGTGATGATCGGCTCCGGGACGTCGGCGGCGTGCACCTCGAGCAGGCGCGCGAGGCGCTCCTTGATGCGGTTGCGCAGGGGGCCGAGGCGGCGCCTGATGTCGCGCAGCTTCGGCGTGGCGTCGTCGCGGACGTTGCCGTCGACGTCGAGCTGCTCGCGCACGAGGCGCAGGAGGCCGTCGAAGCTGCCGATGCGCGAAGCCAGCTCGGTGAGCGCCGGCCGGTTCGAGGAGGCGATGCCGCGCCGCAGCGTGGCGACGGCGTCGAGGGTGTAGGCGGCGCTGAGTATCTCATCGCCGGTGAGCAGCCCGCCCTCGCGCACGCGCGCGAGGAGCGGCCTGATGTCCTCGATGCCGCCGAGGGAGAGCTCCCCGCCCTCGAGGACCTCGGCCGTGCGCCTCAGCAGCGCTTCGGCGGCCGCGAGGCCGCCGTGGGGCCCGAGCCGCTGCGCGCGCTCCGCGCCCAGGCTGGTGCTCGCCCTCTCGGCCAGCGCGGCGAGCACGCGGCCGAACGAGAGGCGCTCGAGGGTCTGGGGGCTCGCTTCCACGGCCGGCCAGTATAGGTCCGGGGGCGCGGCTCGCCGGCATCGCGCGGTAGGCGCGCGCCAACGCCGGACGCGCGCCGGTGCCTCAGCTCGCCGCCTGGATCGCCGTGAGCGCGATCGTGTAGACGATGTCCTCGACCGACGCGCCGCGGGAGAGGTCGTTCACGGGGCGCCTCAGGCCCTGCAGCATCGGCCCGATCGAGATCACGCCGGCGGAGCGCTGGACGGCCTTGTAGGTCGCGTTGCCGGTGTTGAGGTCGGGGAACACCAGCACCGTGGCGCGCCCGGCGATCGCGCTGTCGGGCGCCTTCTGCCTGGCCACCTCCGGCACCGTGGCGGCGTCGTACTGCAGCGGGCCCTCGATCAGGAGCTCGGGCCGGCGCCGCTTCGCGATCTCGGTCGCCTTCCTGACCTTCTCCACGTCCACTCCCTCGCCCGAGGAGCCCGTCGAGTAGCTGATCAGCGCCACGCGCGCCGGGATCCCGAACGCCAGCGCCGACTCCGCCGACTGCACCGCGATGTCGGCGAGCTCCTCGGGGTTCGGGTCCGGGTTGACCGCGCAGTCGCCGAAGACGAGGACCTCGTCGGGCAGGCACATGAAGAAGACCGAGGAGACGAGCAGGGCGTCCTCCTTGGTCTTGATGAGCTGCAGGGCCGGCCTGACGGTGTGGGCCGTGGTGTGCACGGCGCCCGCCACCAGGCCGTCGACCTCGCCCATCGCCAGCATCATCGTGCCCAGTACGACGTCGTCCTTGAGCTGGTTGCGCGCGCCGTCGGCGGTGAGGCCCTTGTGCTTGCGCAGCTCGACCATCGGCGCCACGTAGCGCTCGCGCAGCTCGTCCGTGGGCGCGACGACCTCGATCCCGGGGCCCAGCGTGACGCCCACGGCCTCGGCCGCGCGGGCGACCTCGTCGGGGTCGCCCAGGAGGCGGCAGCGGGCGATGCCCTTCTCGGCGCAGTAGGCGGCCGCCCTGATCGTGCGCGGCTCGGTGCCCTCTGGCAGCACGATGAGCTTGTTCACCTCGCGGGCGCGCTCGACGAGGCGGTGGAGGAACGCCGCCGGCGAGAGGCGCGGCTCGCGCCCGGCGGCGACCCGCTCGACGAGCCAGTCGAGCGTTAGGTGCTCGGCCACGTGGTCCATCACCCAGCCGAGGCGCTCGGCGTCGTCGAGCGGCACCTCGGGGTCGAGCGCCGCGGCGCGCGCCGCCGTCACGTAGGAGTCGGTGTCCACGGCGAGGAGCGGCAGGCCGGTGTTGAACGCCCTGGCGCACAGGCGCATCACGTTCGGGTCGGGCTCGATGCCGCCCGTGAGCACGAGGCCGGCGAGAGGGACGCCGTTCAGCGCCGCCATGGCCGCGGCGAGGATCACGTCGTCGCGGTCGCCGGGGGTGATCAGCAGCGCGTCGGGCCGCAGGCGGTGCGTCATGTTGCCCACGGTCCGGGCCACGAGCGAGACGTCGGCGACGCGCCGGCTGTCGATCTCCCCCTCGACTATCACCGTCGCGCCCAGGTGCCGGGCCACGTCGCGCGTGCGCGGGGACGACAGCCTGGGGTCGAAAGGCACCGCCCCCAGGAGCCTCAGCTCGCCCGACGCCAGCACCGGCGTCCGGGCCACGAGCTCGTCCGCCGAGATCGGCTCCTCCTCCGGCGGCTTCTCGGGCCGCGCGGCGCCGGCCACGGCGCGGGAGTCGGCGCCGAGCTTGTTCACGACCACGCCGACGACGCGCGACTCGGAGGGCCCGCCGAACGGCTCCGCCGCCACGCGCAGGCGGTCGGAGAGCGCCGCGGGCGAGTCACCCAGGGCGGCCACGAAGACCACGAGCGCGTCGAGGGCCCGCGCCAGGTGCGCGTTCAGGGCGTCGAGCTCGGGGTGCGTGGCGGTGGCGGTGAGGCCCTCGACGACCACGACGTCCTTGCCCTCGGCCGCGCGCTGGAAGAGCGCCACCGCCTCCTGCAGCAGCTCGTGGCGGCGGCCCGAGGCCAGCAGGGCCTCGGCCCTGGCGAAGGGCAGCGGTTCGGGCGGCTCGAGGGCGGTGGTCCGCCGCGCGAACTCCGTGGAGCGCTCGGGCCCGCCGTCGTCTCCCGGCTGCCGTATGGGCTTCACGAAGCCGACCCTGAGCCCGCGCCTGTCCAGCGCGCGCAGCAGGCCGAGGCTCACGGAGGTGAGGCCGACGCGCCCCTCCGTGGGCACGAGCAGCAGTGCGGAGGGCGCCGGCATGCCCCGAGCTTACCGCTGGGCGCGCCTTATGGCGTTCTGCACGACGTCGCGCGCGAACCCGTCTACAGTAGGGGGACTACGCCAGGAACGTGAGGAGATCGCCATGTCCGACCGCGATCCGCTGGACCCCCTGAGCCCGGAGCCCACGCAGCCCGAGGAGCAGCCGGCGCCGCCGCCCACCTACTCGCCGGTGCCGCCGCCCGTCTCGGAGCCCGTCGGCGCGCCCGCCGCCGCGGCGCGTCCCGACGTGGTGAAGCGCGCCATCGCCGCGATCATCGACGGCGCGATCGCCGGCCTCCTGGGCCGCTTCGTCCCCGTCGTGGGCTGGATCGTCTCGCTGCTCTACATCCTCCTCCGCGACGGCTTCGAGTTCGAGTTCATGGACGGCCGCTCCCTCGGCAAGAGGCTGATAGGGCTGCGGCCGGTCCGCCTCGACGGCGGCAAGATGGACCTCGCCACCTCGGTGAGGCGCAACTGGACCCTGTGCCTGGGCTCGTTGGCGTCGTTCCTGCTGGTGATCCCGTTCCTCGGGTGGCTCCTCTACATCCCCGCGCTGATCGCCGCGGCGGTGCTCGGCATCATCGAGCTCGTCCGCGTCTTCACCGACCCCGAGGGACGCAGGCTCGGCGACACGCTGGCGGGCACGAAGGTCATCGAGGTGGCCGAGTAGGGTCCGTCAGGTGCGAGGCCGGCCGCTCGCGCGTGCCGCGGGGGCGCGCCGCCGCCCTTATCGCCTCCACGGTCACGAACCGGCGGCTCATCGCCAGGGCGAAGCTCACCGTGGCCGCGAAGGTCAGGGCGCCGCTGACCGCGAACAGCGCGTGCGGCATGGGGTCGCCGGTGAGGCGCCACCACGGCTCGCCGACCACGCGGGCCGCCATGCCCGTCTGGAGGAGCGCGAAGGTGACGGCCTCGTAGCCGGTCTGCCGCATCCCGCCCGGGCGCGGCATCATCCAGAACGCCACGCCCATGACCATCGACAGCATGAAGCCCACGGTCCCGAGGTGCCCGTGGGTCGGCGCCAGCACCCCCGCGAGGCCCGGCCGGACGGCCATGGCCGTTCCGGCCAGGCCGGCGAGCACGAGCCACGCGAGGGCGCAGCGCAGGAAGGCGACCTGCCAGCGGCTCAGACGGCCTTGCCCACCTTCACGCGCCAGCGCTCGGGGCCCTGCTCCAGGTACTCCCACGCGAGCAGGCCGGGCCGCTCGGCGTTGAGCTGGTAGTAGAGCGGCTTCGGGTCGTGGTCGTTCACGAGCTCGAAGGCCTCCCCGGGCGCCAGGGCGTCGAACGTCTCGAAGATCAGCGGGTGCCGCTGGCGCGGCGGGATGGTGCGCACGTCAAGCTGCTTCATCGGTGGTGTCTCCTTCCCACCAGCGGATGGCGCCCGTCGGGCAGGCTGCCATCGCGTCGAGGACCGGCTCGTCGGCCGGGAACGGGCCGAGGGCGGCGGCCGCGAGCGTGCCGGGGGCGACGTCCTCGCACACCTCGCACGAGATGCAGAGCTCCTCGTCCACGTACACCCGGCTCGGGCGCCTGGGCGGGATCACGCCTGCTCCGGACGGTCGGGGGCGCGCCGCTCCAGCCTCCGCACGCCGACCACGGTGAAGCGGCCGGCGACGGCGACGAGGGCCTTGTCCTCCCCGGGCATAACGTGGACGACATCGCCCGGGCCGACGGCGTGGGACGTCGCGCCCTCGCGGACCAGCCCCTCGCCGTCCAGCACCGTGAACACCGTCTCCGCCTCGTCCCCGGGCGGGGCGACGATCGTCTGGCCCGCCTGCAGGCAGAGGAGCATCACGGCCAGGCCGCGACCCATGCTCACGGGGCGGGGCACCGGCCCGTGCTCGGAGAAGCGGCGCTGCTCGAGAGCCTTCACTAGCGGCACGGCGGGACCTCCTCGGGTCGGGCGGTGGGCTCCGGCGCGCCCGCCCGTCCGTATAGCAGGGCCGAGAGCTCGTCGAGGAGCGCCGCCTCCGCCTCCGGCCCGAGCCCGCGGATCGCGATCGCCTGCCCGAGGTCGACGGTGGGCGCCAGCACCCGCCGCAGGGCCGGACGGCGCAGCGGAGCGAACCCGTGCCTAACGAGCACGTCGAGGCAGCGCGGGTCCCTCGCCAGCAGGTCGGACACGCGCGTCCGCAGCAGCTCCTCGTGGCCCGTCTCCACGCGGTGGAGCGTGGCACGCGGGCGGCGGGCGCTCCCATGACGCAGGTCAAGGCGGCCCGCGCGACGTCGACGCTAGCCTCGCGCCGTGCGCGAGGCGTTCCTGGACAACCGGGGCCTGCAGCCGCCCGAGCCGATGGTCAGGACCCTGGCCCTGCTCGAGGAGCTGGCGCCGGGCGACGTCCTGACGATCCACAACGACCGCGTGCCCGTCTACCTCCTACCGCAGCTCGTGGAGCTGGGGGCCACCTACGAGGTCGAGGAGCTGCCCGACGGCAGCGCCAAGGTGCGGATCGTCAAGGGAGGGCCTTGACGCACCCGCCGGGCGCGTCGGGCGGCGCCCACCCGCTCGTGCCGGTGTCGGCGCTGCTGGGGGGCGCGCTGGCGCTGGCCTTCGGCGCCGCCTGGCTGCTCGCGGACCCCGGGGCGCTCGCCGGCTACCTCGGCTCGCCTCGCGCGGTCGCCCTGACGCACCTCTTCACCCTGCTCCACGTGACGCTCGTCTACGCGGGCACGCTCCAGCAGCTCCCCGCCGTGCTGCTGGTGGCCGACCTGGCCTGGAAGCGGCTCGGCTACGTGGCCCTGCCGCTCCTCGTCGCCGGCGGCGCCCTCCTCGTGCACGGCTTCGCGTCCGGGTTCCGCGCGGTGCCGCTGGCCCTCGGGGGCGCGGCGGCGACGGCGGCTCTCGCGCTCGTGGCCGCGCAGACGGTGCGGACCGCGGTCGCGCGCCCGCCCCGCGACCCCGCGAGCCGCGGCCTCGTCGCCGCCGCCTGCTACCTCGCGCTCACGATGGCCCTCGGGACGCTCCTGGCCGGCGCGCGGGGCTCGCCCGCGGTGGCGCGGGCGCTCGGTTACGCGCCCGAGCTGCACCAGACCGCGGGCCTGGTGGGGGCCTTCCTCCTCGGCATCGCCGCCGCCGGGCACAAGCTCCTGGCGATGTTCGCGCTGGCGAAGGGGGGCAGCGCGTGGCGCGTCACGGCCGTGACGTGGCTGGTGCACGGGAGCTTCGCGGCCACGCTGGCCGGCGCGGCGAGTTGGCTCCTGGGCGGGCCGACGGGAGCGGAGCGCTCGGCGGGCACGGTCGCCACACTGTGCGTCTGCGCCGCCGGTGCGCTGCAGGTCGTCGAGGTGGCGGCCCTGCTGCGGCGCCGCCTGCGCCGGCGCCTGGAGGCGCCGGTGGCGCGCTACGTCCTCGCCCACGCCTTCCTGCCGCTCGCCGGGCTCCTCCTCGCCGCCGGCCTGCGGCAGGCGGCCGTCGTCGCCGCGCTGCTGGGGTTCGTCGGCCTGGCGGTGAGCGGGATGCTCGTCAAGATCCTGTCGTTCCTCGCGTGGACCACGGCGTTCGGCGGCGGAGCGGGCCGCTCCGGGCCCGCGCCCCTGCTGCGGGACCTGACGCGCCCCTGGCTCGAGCCGGCGATCACGGCCGGCCTGGGCCTCGGCGCCCTCGCCGCGACCGCCGCCGTGGCCGCGCAGGCCGCCTCGTCGCCGGCCGCAGCGGCGCCGCTCGCCACGCTCGCCGCCGCCTCGCTGTTCGTCGGCGCCGGCGCGCAGCTCTGGCAGGCGGCGACCGTCGCGTGGCGCTCGCTCCGCGCGGGCGCCGCGCCGCGCAGGGAGGTTGTGACCACCAAGTGACCACAATTGCCGAGCTGATCGAGAGGGACGCGGCCGCACCGGCGGCCGAGGTGCTGGAGGCGCTGACCGCGGTGGTCGACCCCGAGCTGGGCGTCGACGTCGTGAACCTGGGGCTGGTCTACGCCGTCACCGTCGAGGGGAGCGCGGCGCGCGTGAGCATGACGCTCACGACCCCGGGCTGCCCGCTGCAAGCGACGATCGAGGACCAGGTGCGCGCCCGCGTGGCGTCCGTGCCGGGCATCGAGGGGGCCTCGGTGGAGCTGGTGTGGGACCCGCCCTGGACCCCGCTGGCGATCACCGAGGAGGGGAAGCGGCAGCTCGGCTGGCTGTGACGCCAGGCAGGCGACGACGTCGGCGGCCCGGGCGCGCCGTCCGCTGGCCCCGTCCCACCGCTGCGCGGTGCGGCGGCCGGCCCGGCGCCTTCAGCGCCCCGCCGAGCGCGCCAGCTCCTGCAGCGCCGCGAGGTCCACCGCCACGACCTTCCTCCCCGCCATCCTGATCGCCCCGGCGGCGTGGAGGCGCGACAGGTTGCGGCTGACGAGCTCCGGCACGGTGCCGATGCGCGCGCCGATCTCGGCGTTCGTCTCCAGCTCGAACGGCACCCCGCGCGCGGCCTCGCGGAGCAGGTGCCCGGCGAGGCGGTGCTGCACCTCCTGGAACGAGATCTGGTTCACCAGCGCGACCAGCCGCCGGAGGTGGCGGCCCAGGGAGCGCATGAGGTGGAGCGCGACGCGCGGGCGCTCGTGGAGCGCCTCGACGAAGCGCTCGTGCTCGACGACGTAGACGGCCGTCTCCGTCACCGCCTGGGCGCTGGCCGGGTAGGGACCGCCGTCTAGCGCCACCAGCTCGGCGACGGTCGAGAACCGCCGCTCGTGGTGTAGGAGCAGCTCCCGGCCGCTCACCGGCGAGATCAGGTAGACCTTCACCTCGCCCTCGGCGATCACGAGGAGGCCCAGCGAAGGGTCGCCCTCGAGGAACAGCGTCTCCCCCGCGGCGTAACGGCGCAGCGAGGCGCGGGCGGCCAGCGCCTCCAGGTCGTCGTCCGGCAGGCCCGCCAGCAGCGGGCACCGGGCGAGCACGTCGAAGGCTCGGAGCGCCACGACCCCAACCTAGCGCGTGGTCCGAACGGGTGGCGCCGCGGCGTGGGAGTAACATGACCCACGCCGCGGGCGGCCCCGGCGAGGGGATCGGGCGTCCCCACCAGAGAAGCGCACCCTGCCGCCGCGGCGAGGAGGACCTCCCCCGATGGCTTCGAGCTGGCAGCGCACCGTCACGGTGATGTTCCTGGCCCAGCTCCTGGCCTCCCTCGGGTTCTCGACGATCTTCCCCTTCCTCCCCTCCTTCGTGGAGGAGCTCGGCTCCGTGACGGGCGGCTCGACGGTCTTCTGGGTGGCGATGGTCTACAGCGTCCAGGCCGTCGCGATGATGATCGCCTCGCCCGTGTGGGGCGCCGTCGCCGACCGCTACGGCCGCAAGCCGATGGTGGTCAGGTCGCTCGTCGGCGGCGCGGTGATGGTCGTCCTGATGGGCTTCTCGCGGAGCGCCGAGGAGCTCGTCCTGATACGCCTCGTGCAGGGGCTCGTGACGGGGGTCGTGTCGGCGGCGTCCTCGCTCGTCGCCGCCTCGGTGCCGCGCGAACGGCTCGGCTTCGCGATGGGCCTGATGCAGACGGGACAGTGGGCCGGCATCTCCGTGGGCCCGATCGTGGGCGGCTTCCTCGAGTACCTCGTCGGCGTACGCACGTCCTTCTTCGTCACGGGCGCGCTGCTCGCGGCCGGCGGCGTGCTGGTGATCTTCGGCGTCCAGGAGGAGTTCACGCCGCCCGCCCGGAAGAGCCGCCTCGTGAGCGGCATGTTCGCCCAGTGGCGCGCGGTGCTGCGCGCGCCCGGCGTGCCCCTCGCCTACCTGCTGCGCTTCACGGCCTGGCTGGGCAGGACGATGATCATGCCCTACCTGCCGCTGTTCATCGCCACGCTCACGCTGCGCGACGAGTTCACCAGCATCTACACCGGCGTCGCCATCGGGGCGGCGTCGTTCGCCGGCACGATCAGCGGCGTGGCGCTGGGACGGCTCGGCGACAGGGTCGGGCACAAGCGCGTGCTGGTGGCCTCCGCCGTGGCCACCGCCATGTTCTACGCGCCGATGTCACTCGTCACCGGCGTCTGGCAGCTCGTAGTGCTGAACGTGGTCGTCGGCTTCGCGGTCGGCGGGGTGCTGCCCGCGATCAGCGCGATGCTCGCCCGCTTCACCGACCCCGCCGTGGCCGGCTCGGTCTACGGCCTCGACAACTCGGTGGGAGCGGCGTCCCGCGCCGTCGCGCCGCTGCTCGCAGGCGCGGTGATCACGGTCGGCGCCGCCCCCGACGCGCCCGACTACCGCGCGCTCTTCGTCGTCACCGCCGCCCTCTTCGCCGCCACGGCGGCGCTGGCCGCCTGGCGCCTGCCTCCGGACGAGCACGCCGCCGCCGCGGAGGCGCCGTTCGAGGAGGGCGTCCAGCCCGCACGCTGAGGCCGGGGCGGCCGGCGCGGCGACCCGCGTCTCCGCGGAGCCAGCGGCCGCGGCCGAAGGCTCGTCCCGCGATCCGGACCTGGAGCCGCGTCGTCCGGCCGGCGGCCCCTACGCCAGGGCCCTACTCGAACGAACTGTTGGCACACTGAAAATTCTTTGATAAGCTCCACGCCAACCCGACGCGATCCACCTCGGACCAGGAGGGAGCCTCCAGGGCGATGAGTATCGGCGCAGCCATAAAGGCGCGACGGTTGCAGTTGGGGATGACGCTCACGGAGCTGGCCAACCTCTCCGGCCGCTCGGTGTCCTTCCTCTCGCAGGTCGAGAACGGGCACGCCGGCCTGTCGCTGACGTCGCTCATGCAGATCGCCAAGGCGCTCGGCGTGAGCGTCAACTACTTCGTCGACACGCACGACGGCGACTCGCCCATCCGCTCGCCGGCCGACAGGCACTTCTTCAGCCTCAGCGGCTCCCGGACCCTCAACGCCCGGCTCGGCTCGATGGACGAGGACAGGCAGCTGGAGCCCATCTACGTGATCATCCCGCCGCACACGGGCTCGAACGACTCCTTCGGCCACGCGGGCGAGGAGTTCATCTACGTCCTGCAGGGCACCCTGACCCTCCACATCGGCGAGAAGGTCTACCGCTTGGGGCCGGGGCACTCCGCCTGGCACAGGTCGGCCACGGACCACAAGTGGACGAACGACGGGGACGAGGAGGTCCACCTCCTCTGGGTGGGCACGCCCAAGCTCTTCTAGCGAAAGGAACCCGATGCCGCGCATCATCCCACTCACCTACGCCGAGCACCCGAGCCAGGTCCTGCAGCTCCTCGACCTGCCGCCCGAGAAGGTCGCGGGGCTGCGCGTCGGCACCGCGCGCCTCGCCAAGGGCGAGCGCGTGCCTCCCGAGGGCGAGTCGGTGCACGCGCAGGACGAGGTGTCGATCCTCCTCAAGGGCACGGCCACGCTGGACGCCGGCGGGGTGACCCGGGAGGTAGGGCCGGGCGAGGTCGTCTACATCCCCGCCGGCGAGCCGCACAGCTCTGAGGCCAAGGAGGACTGCGAGATCTTCTGGGTCCTGTTCGGAGGGAGCGATGGCTGAGGACGGCGCAGGGACGAGGCGGAGGGTGCTCTGGATCAACCCGGTCGGCAGCGACGCCTTCGACCGGGAGATGGAGGAGCTGTTCGAGGCGGAGCGGCTGCCCGGCACCGAGGTCGAGGTGCGCTCGCTGAAGCGCGGACCGCACCACCTCGAGTACCACTACTACGGCGCCTTGGTGCTCCCCGACGTCCTACACATGCTGCGGCGCGCCGAGGACGAGGGGTTCGACGCGGCCGTCGTCGGCTGCTTCTACGACCCCGGGGTCAAGGAGGCGCGGGAGGTCGTCACCGCCATGCCCGTGGTCTTCCCCGCCGAGACCTGCACCTACCTGGCCGCGACGATGGCGGACAGGTTCTCCGTGCTGGTGGGCAGGCGCAAGTGGATCCCCGCCATGCGCGAGGCCATCGAGCGCTACGGGCTCGGCGGCAGGCTGGCCTCGTTCAAGGTCCTCGAGATGGGCGTGCTCGACTTCCAGAAGGACCCGCCCGAGACCGAGCGCCGCATGCGCGCGCTGGCGCGCGAAGCCGTGGAGCGGGACGGCGCCGAGGCCGTGATCCTCGGCTGCACCATCGAGTACGGCTTCGCCCGCAGGCTCCAGGACGACGTGGGCGTCCCGGTGCTCGACGCCACCATCACCCCCTTCAAGTTCGCCGAGTTCAAGGCCGACCTGCGTCGACGCTACGGCTGGGCCGCCAGCAAGAAAGGAGGGTACGAGAGCCCCCGCCGGGAGGAGATCGGGGCGTGGGGCTTGGCCGGTTCCTACGACGGCGTGACCGAAGCCTGGAGGTAGAGGCGTCCGCGGCCGCGAAGGAGGCCGCGCACGCTCGCAGCGAGGAGTTGAGAGATGTTCGCAACCATCAGGAAGGCAACAGTCACCCTTCTGGTGCTCTGCCTCGGCGCCGCCTTCGCCCAGGGCCGGCTGCTGAGGCTCGACGAGTCGGCTGCCGGCGAGCTGGACCCCGCGAAGGCGACCGACTACGCCGACTCCCAGCTCATGTTCAACGTCTACGACGCGTTGGTGTGGGCCGACTCCGGCGGCAACATCATCCCCCACGTGGCCGAGTCGTGGACGACGTCCGAGGACGGCACGGTGTACACGTTCAGGCTCCGCGACGACGTGACCTTCCACGACGGCAGCAGGCTCACGGCCTCCGACGTCGTCTTCTCCCTCGAGCGCATGCTCGCCATCGGCCAGGGCTTCTCGTACCTGTTCGACGGCTGGGTCACGTCGGTCGAGGCGCCCGACGACACCACCGTCGTCTTCACACTGTCGCAGCCCTACGCGCCGTTCCTGGCCAGCCTGGTGCGCCTGCCCATCGTCAACGAGGACGTCGTGCGCGCCAACCTGCAGCCGGGCGACTTCGGCGACCTCGGCGACTACGGCCAGGCCTTCCTCTCCACCAACGACGCCGGGTCCGGCGCGTACACGGTCGTCTCCCACAACCCGCAGGAGCTGACCGTCATGCGCCGGTTCGACGACTACTTCCTCGGCTTCGCCGAGAACGCGCCCGACGAGGTGCACCTGCGCTACTCGCTCGAGGCCGCGACCGTGCGCGCGCTGATGAGCCGCCGCGAGCACGACATCACCAGCCAGTGGCTGCCCACGGAGGTGCTCGCGGCCCTGGCCCGCGAGGGCTTCCCCATCTACACCGAGGGCGGCACGTCGGTCTTCTACATCACCCTCAACACGCAGCGCCCGCCCACCGACGACGCGCACGTCCGCCGCGCCATCGCGCTGGCCTTCGACTACGACGCGCTCATCAGCATCCTGGCGGTCACGCCCGACCTGAGCCTCGGCCAGAAGGTGGCCGGTCCCCTGCCCAACGGCTTCCCCGGCGCCGACCCGAGCCTGCCGCTGCCCGAGCGCGACGTCGCGGCGGCGCGCGCCGAGCTGGCCCAGTCCTCCTACGGCCCGAGCGAGCTGACGATGGACATCGCCTGGGTCGCCGAGGTGCCGATGGAGGAGAAGGTCGCCCTGCTGTTCCAGCAGAACCTGGCCGAGATCGGGATCGACGTCAACATCGTGCGCGTGCCGTGGACCCTGCTCACGGAGCAGGCCGCGAACGCCGACACCACCCCGCACGCGACCACGGTGTTCGTGTCGTCGCCGTTCCCCGACCCCGACGCGCAGCTCTACAGCATGTACCACTCGGAGGCGGCCGGCACCTGGCTCTCGATGTCCTGGGTGAACGACGAGCGGGTCGACGCCCTGCTGAACCAGGGCCGCCTCGAGACCGACCCGCAGGAGCGCGAGCGCATCTACCACGAGCTGCAGCGCCGGCTCCTCGACATCCGGCCCGCCATCTTCGGCTACGACCAGTTCGCGGCCTTCGCCCACCAGCCGAACGTGGTCGTGCCCACGCTCGAGGACCACTCCCGCTCCGTGGGCGGCGTGATGGGCGGCAACTGGCTGTTCCGCCTGATCGAGGTCCGCGACTGAACGAGGGACGCGCGTAGCACGGGTGGCGGCCTGGCCGCGGCCGCCACCCGCCCCGCAGAGGGCGAGATGACCAACCTCCTCAGCTTCATCGGCCGACGGCTGCTCGCGTCGCTGGGCGTGCTGGTGGGCGTGTCGATCGTCATCTTCGTGATCGCCCGCGTCATCCCCGGCGACCCGGCCCGGATCGCCCTCGGGCCCATGGCGTCGGCGGCCCAGGTGGAGGCCCTGCGCCGGCAGCTCTACCTCGACCGGCCGCTACCTCTGCAGTACTACGAGTTCGTCAAGCGGTCGCTGCGCGGCGACCTCGGAGTCTCGCTCTACACGAACCGTCCCGTGGTGACCGAGATCGCCCAGTCGTTCCCCGCCACCTTCGAGCTGATGCTCTACGCGGGGCTGATGATGGTCGTCCTCGGCGTGCCCGTCGGTGTCATCTCGGCCTACTACAGGAACCGCTGGCCCGACGCCGCCGCCCGCGTCGTGTCACTGCTCGGCGTCACCACCCCCACCTTCGTGTGGGCCATCTTCCTGATGCTGCTCTTCAGCTACGCCCTCGGGTGGCTGCCCACCCTGGGGCGCCTATCTTTCGGCGTCGCACCGCCCCCCGCGGTCACGGGGCTGTACACGGTCGACGCGCTGCTGGCCGGCCGGGGAGACGCCTTCTGGGACGCCCTCAGGCACCTCCTGCTCCCGTCCTTCGCGCTCGCCCTCTCAGGCCTCGGGCAGGCCGCGCGTCTCACGCGCGCGAACATGCTCGAGACGCTCGGCAAGCCGTACGTGGAGATGGCCCGCGCCTTCGGCGTGCGCGAGCGCACCGTGGCCATGAAGTACGCCTTCAGGCCCGCCATGATCCCCACCCTGACGGTCCTGGGCCTCGACTTCGCGGCCATGCTCGGCAACGCCTTCCTGGTCGAGAACGTCTTCGGCTGGCCCGGCATCGCCCGCTACGCCGTGCAGACCATGCTGCACAAGGACCTCAACGGCATCGTCGGCGTCACCCTGGTGATCGCCGCGGTGTTCCTCGTCGTCAACCTGGTCGTGGACCTGCTGGTGGGCTGGATCAACCCGCGCATCCGCTTCAGCCAGGGGGCCCGCTGATGCGCTCCAAGGCCTGGTACCTCTTCTCCCGCAGCAGGCTCTCCGTCGTGGGGCTGGCCATCGTGCTCGCCGTCGTCCTAGCGGCCATCCTCGCGCCCTACATCACGCCCTAGCCCGAGCACGCGGGCCGGTTCGTGGACTTCGCCAACGCCTCGCGGCCGCCCGGCGCCCGGTACCTCCTGGGCACCGACACCATCGGCCGCGACGTGCTCACGCGCATCGTCTTCGGGTTCCGCGTGTCGCTGCTCCTCGGCGTCATCGTCCTGCTGCTGGCGGTGCCCGTGGGCGTGCTGCTCGGGCTGCTGGCGGGCTACTTCGGCGGGCGCGTCGAGACCGTCATCATGCGCGTCACCGACGTCTTCCTCGCCATCCCGCCGCTGGTGCTGGCGCTGGCGGTCATGGGCTTCCTCGAGCCCAACCTGCAGAACGCGATCATGGCCGTCACCGTCATGTGGTGGCCCTGGTACACGCGCCTCGTCTACAACCAGGTGCGCTCGATACGCGTCGAGGGCTTCGTGGTCGCCGCCGAGGTCATCGGCGCGCCGAAGTGGCACGTCCTCTTCCGCGAGGTCCTGCCGAACACCGCCCCATCGGTCCTCACCAAGATGGCGCTCGACATGGGGTTCGTGATCCTCATCGGCTCGAGCCTCTCGTTCCTGGGCCTCGGCGTGCAGCCGCCGACCGCCGACCTCGGCAGCATGGTGGCCGACGGCGCCAAGTACCTGCCCGACCTGTGGTGGATCTCGGTCATGCCCGGACTGGCGATCCTCCTGACGGTGCTCGGCTTCAACCTCCTGGGCGACGGGCTGCGCGACATGCTCGACGCGGAGGTGTAGGTGGCCCGGCTCCTCACGATCGCGGACCTGCACCTGCGCTTCCGGCTCTACGAGGGCACGGCGCACGTCCTCAACGGGGTCTCCCTCCACGTCGACCGCGGCGAGCGCGTGGCGATCGTCGGCGAGTCGGGCTGCGGCAAGTCGGTGACGCTGCGGCTCGTGCTCGGCCTCCTGCGACAGCCCAACGTGCACGTCGCCGGCACGGTCGACTTCGACGGGGTCGACATGCTCCGCGCCGGGCAACGCAGGCTCAGGGAGGTCCGCGGCCGGCGCATCACCACCGTGTTCCAGGACCCGATGGCCTCGCTGAACCCCACCTTCACCGTCTGGGACCAGATGCGCACGGTGATCCGGCGCGGCCGTCCCGACCTGCCCGGTCGCGAGGTGCGGGCGCTGGCGGCGCGCTCGCTGGAGCAGGTGGCGATCGGCGACCCCGAGCGCGTGCTCGACTCCTACCCGTTCCAGCTCTCGGGCGGGCTCAACCAGCGCGTCCTCATCGCCATGGCGCTGGTCAACGACCCCGAGCTGGTCCTCGCCGACGAGCCCGGGACCGCGCTGGACGTGAGCGTCCAGGAGCAGACGCTGCGGCTGATGCGCGCGCTCACCGAGCGGGCCGGCTCGGCCGTGCTGATCATCACGCACAACCTCGGCGTGGTGCGCGAGTTCGCCGACCGCGTCTACGTGATGTACGCGGGCAACGTGGTCGAGTCCGCGACCACCGAGCGGCTCTTCGCCGACCCCAAGCACCCCTACACGCGCGCCCTGCTCGCCTCGGTACCGAAGCTCACCGGCGACGCCATGCCAGAGGGCATCGACGGCGTGGTCCCGGACTACACCCGGGCGCCGAGCGGCTGCCGCTTCCACCCGCGCTGCCGCTTCGCCACCGAGGCCTGCCGGTCGCCGCAGCCGATGCGGACGGTCGCTCCCGGGCACGAGGTGGCGTGCGTGCTCTACGACCGGGGAGCGGAACCCGCCGCGCGCGAGGCGCCGCCCGCCGGCGCGGACGACGCCGCGCCGCCCGGCGCCGGCGGAGGGGCACATGCCTGAGGCGCTCCTCGAGGTGCGCGGCCTGACGCGGCACTACCAGACGCGTTCAGGCGTGGTGAAGGCCCTCGACGACGTGAGCCTGAGGGTGGAAGAGGGCGAGACCCTCGCCGTCGTCGGCGAGAGCGGCTCAGGCAAGACCACGCTCGCCAACCTGGTCCTCGGCATCGAGGCGCCGACGTCGGGCGAGCTGCTGTACGCCGGCCGGCCGCTCGGCCCGCGGCGCCCCCTCGCGGTGCGGCGCGAGATCCAGTACGTGCAGCAGAACCCCATGACCACGCTGAACCCGCGGCGCACGGTGTTCCAGAACGTCCGCGTGCCGCTCATGACACATCGCGTGGGCACCCTGGCCCAGCAGCGGCGGCGGGCCGCCGAGCTTCTGGAGCTGGTCGGCATGAGCGCCGGCCTGCTCGACCGCTACCCGTCGGCGCTCTCGGGCGGCCAACGCCAGCGCGTGGCCATCGCCAGGGCGCTGGCCGTGGAGCCGCGGCTGCTCGTCCTAGACGAGCCCACCAGCGCCCTGGACGTGTCGGTGCAGGCCAAGACGCTGACGCTGCTGCTGGACCTGCGGCGGCGCCTCGGCCTCACCTACGTGTTCATCAGCCACGACCTCGGCGTCGTGCGCCTGATGGCGACCCGCGTCGCGGTCCTGTACCACGGCAAGCTCGTCGAGCTCGCGCCCACCGGCGAGCTGTTCGCCCGCCCCAGCCACCCGTACACGCGGATGCTCATCTCCGCGGTGCCGGTCGTGTCGCAGGCGGAGGCCGACGCGAAGCCGAGGTGGGAGTGGGAGCGCAACCTCAGGCTCGACCACGACGGGAAGCCGAGCGCCTGTTCGTTCGCGCCGCGCTGCCCCTTCGCGCGCGCCGAGTGCCAAGAGATCGTGCCCGCCCTGGCGCCGGTCAGGCAGGACCACGTGGCGGCGTGCCACATCGTCACCGGACTGGTGCCCGAGACGACGGAGAGGTGAGGGTCATCGACGGAGACAGGCTGCGCAAGGTCAGAGAGGCGATGAGGAGCGCGGGCGTGGACGGCTGGCTGCTGTTCGACTTCCGCGGCAGCAACCCCTACCCGCGCCAGGTGGTCGCTCCCGGCGACGGGCTCCTCACCCGCCGCTGGTTCGTCTGGGTCCCGGCCGACGACGGCCCCGTCGAGGTGCTCGTCCACGCCATCGAGGAGGGCTCGTTCCCGCGGGGCGACCACGAGCTCCTCTCCTACGACGGCAGGGAGGCGCTCGAGCGCCGGCTCGCGGCGCTCCTGGGGGGCGCTCGCAGGGTCGCCATGGAGTACTCGCCCCGGGGCAACAACCCGTACGTCTCCAAGGTCGACGGCGGCACCATCGAGCTGGTCCGCTCCTTCGGCGTCGAGGTCGTCTCCTCCGGCGACCTCTGCCAGCTCCTCGCCGCCTGGACGCCCGAGCAGCTCGCCCAGCACAGAGCCGCCGCGGCGGTGCTCGCGGAGACCAAGGACATGGCGCTGGACCTGCTGCGTGCCCGTCGCAGCGAGGGCCGGGCGATCACCGAGCACGAGCTGCAGCAGGCGATGGTCAGGTTCATTGTCGAGCGCGGCTTCGAACCGGGCCATCCGCCCATCGTGGGCTTCGGGCCCGGAGCGGGCGACCCCCACTACTCGCCCTCCCCCACCGCGTCGCGCACCCTCGCCGACGGCGACGCGGTGCTCCTCGACCTGTGGCGCAAGGCCCCCGGCGACAACCCCTACGCCGACATCACCTGGATGGCGCACGCGGGGGCGCCGGGCGAGGAGTTCGACCGCGCGTTCCGCGCCGTGCTGCGGGCGCGCGACGCCGGGGTGGAGCTCCTGCGGCAGCGTTTCGCCAGCGGCACGCCCGTGCAGGGCCATGAGGTGGACACGCACGTGCGGGCCGTGCTCATCGAGGCCGGCTACGGTCCCAACCTCAAGCACCGCACCGGCCACAGCCTCGGCATCACCGCCATCCACGGCGACGGGGCCCACTTCGACGCGTTCGAGACGCTCGAGGAGCGCACCGTGCTGCCGGGCCTCGGCACCACGATCGAGCCCGGCGTCTACTTCCCGCACTTCGGCGTCCGCAGCGAGATCAACGTCTACGCCGGCGAGGGCGGCGTGGAGGTCACGACCGCCGTCCAGCGCGAGATCGAGATCGTCTGAAGGGAGCGACATGAGCGGAAGGACGATACGGGCCGCCACCGACGTCGGCGGCACCTTCACCGACCTCGTCTGCCTGGTGATCGAGGAGGACGGCCGCCAGGTGGTCCGCACGGCCAAGGTGGACACGACCCCGCCCGACTTCGACAGGGGCGTCATGGACGTGCTCCGCAAGGCCGGTCTCGACCTCGCCGGCATCGACTTCCTCGCGCACGGCACTACCGTGGTCATCAACGCCCTGACCGAGCGCAAGGGCGTCAAGACCGGCCTCATCACCACCGAGGGCTTCCGCGACTCGCTCGAGATCGCCCGCGGCAACCGCCCCGACTTCTTCAACCTCCACTACCAGAAGCCCAAGCCGTTCGTGCCCCGGTACCTGCGCCGCGAGGTGCCCGGGCGCCTGTCGCCGCAGGGCACGGAGCGGCAGCCGCTCGACCTCAGCGGCCTGCCGGGCATCGTCGAGGACTTCAAGGCCGAGGGCGTCGAGGCCATCGGCATCTGCCTCCTGCACTCGTACGCCGACCCCGTCCACGAGGTGGCCGTGCTGGAGAGGGTGCGCGAGCTGTGGCCCGAGGTGTCGGTGGTGGCGTCCCACCAGATCGTGCGCGAGTGGCGCGAGTACGAGCGCACCAGCACCACCGTCCTCTCGGCGTACGTGCAGCCGCTGGCGGAGCGGTACCTGACCCGGCTCGAGGAGAGCCTCGCGGGCGAGGGGTTCGCCGGGCAGCTCTACATCATGCAGTCGAACTGCGGCGTCGACACCGTCTCGCGCGCCAAGCAGATCCCGATAACCATGGTCGAGTCCGGGCCCGCCAGCGGCTTCCTCGGCGCCGCCGAGCTCGGCCGCCTGCTGGGCGAGCCGAACGTCCTGGCGCTCGACATCGGCGGCACCACCGCCAAGTGCTCGCTCATCCAGGACGGCAAGGTCAAGATCATCTCCGACTACTGGATCGAGCGCACCAAACGCTCCTCCGGCTACCCGATCATGGTGCCCGTCGTCGACCTGGTGGAGATCGGCAACGGCGGCGGCTCCATCGCGTGGGTCGACGAGTTCGGCAAGCTGCACGTCGGCCCGCAGTCCGCCGGCGCGGTGCCCGGTCCCGCCGCCTACGGCCGCGGCGGCACCGAGCTGACGACGACCGACGCGAACCTGGTCCTCGGCCGGATCAACAAGGACTACTTCGTCGGCGGCGAGGTGAAGGCCGACATGGAGGCCGTCGACAGGGCGCTGGCCAAGGTCGCCGACGCGCTCGGCGTCAGCAAGGTCGAGGCCGCCCGGGGCGTGATCCGCATCGCCAACAACAACATGATCAACGCCCTGAAGCTGGTCTCGGTCAACCGCGGCTACGACCCGCGCGACTTCACGCTCGTGGCCTTCGGCGGCGGCGGCTCGATGCACGCGGTCGCCCTCGCCACCGAGCTCGGCATGCGCAAGGTGATCGTCCCCTACGCCGCCGACGTGTTCTCGGCCTGGGGCATGCTCATGAGCGACCTCAGGCGGGACTACTTCGTCACGCGGCTCACGCCCGTGAGGGAGGAGAACGCTCCGGTCCTCGACCAGCTCCTGCGCGAGGTGACGGAGACGGCCCTCGAGCAGTTCGAGCGCGAGGGCGTGTCGCGCGAACGGGTGCGCTTCCTGCGCTACGGCAAGTTCCGCTACGAGAACCAGGAGCACTCGGTGGAGGTGCTGCTGCCCGACGGGCCGATCACGGCGGCCGCCACGAGCGCGATCGCCGAGGCCTTCCACCGCGAGTACGAGCGCGAGTACACCTACCGCCTCGACGCCCCGATCGAGTTCGTCGGCGCCCACGTCGTCGCCTACGCCGAGGTCGGCAAGCTCGAGCCGGCCCGCCTGCCCGTCACCGGCCGCAGGGTCGAGGAGGCGATCAAGGGCAGGAGGCAGGTCGATTACGCCCTCGAGGGCGTGCACGAGGCGACCATCTACGACGGCACGCTCCTCGAGCCGGGCATGGAGCTCGCGGGACCGGCGGTCATCGAGCTGCCCAGCCACACCATCGTCGTGCACCCGGGCAACCACGTCGGCGTCGACGCCTACGGCAACGTCCACATCGCGATCCGGAAGGACGGTGAGCAGGGGTGACGAAGGCCCAGGACCCCTTCACCCTCGAGATCATCCAGAGCTCGCTGCAGGCGATCTCCGACGAGATGTTCGCCGCCATGCGCAAGACCGCGATGAGCGCGATCATCTACGAGGTCCTCGACATGGGCACCGCCATCACCGACGGCGAGGGCAACCTCGCCACCTCGGGCGCGGGCATCCCCTCGTTCGTGGGCGTGCTCGACAAGGCTGTCAAGAAGATCCTCGAGATGAACCCGCGCGACACGATCCGCCCCGGCGACGTCTTCGCGACCAACGACCCCTTCTACGGGGGCGTCACCCACCTCAGCGACATGGTCCTGGCGATGCCGGTGTTCGCGGGGGACGAGCTCATCGCCTGGACGGCGAACATCGCGCACTGGAACGACGTGGGCGGCATGGTGCCGGGCTCGATCTCGAACGACGCCCGCGAGATCTACCAGGAGGGCATCCGCGTCCCGGCGGTCAAGATCGTCGACCAGGGCGCGCCCATCCGCTCGGTGATGGAGATCCTCAAGGCCAACAGCCGCCTGCCCGACTTCCTCCAGGGCGACCTGTGGGCCGGCATCGCCTCCGTGCGCATCGGCGCGAGCAGGCTCCTGGAGCTCGTGAACAAGTACGGGCGCGACACCTTCCTCGACGCCATGAGGAGCTTCATGGACTACGGCGAGCAGGTGTCGCGGCGGGCCCTCAAGGAGCTGCCCAAGGGCACGTTCAGCCTCGAGGAGGAGCAGGACTCGGGGGTCGTCTACCGCGTCACCGTGACGATCACCGACGAGGAGTTCATCGTCGACCTGCGCGACAACCCCGACCAGGACCCCGGCCCCAACAACGCCTGCCGCGACGGCTCGATGATCGCCGCCCAGATGGTGTTCAAGAGCGTCACCGACCCGTACAGCGTGGCCAACGGCGGGAGCTTCCGCCCGCTCAAGCTCCTCACCCGCCCCGGCAGCGTCTTCGACGCCAAGCACCCCGCCGCCTTCGGCGTCTACTACGAGGTCGAGGTCCGCCTCTACGACCTCATCTGGCGCTGCCTGGCCCCCCACCTCGGCGACCGCCTGCCCGCGGGGCACTTCGGCTCGATCTGCGGCACCTTCATCGGCGGCCCACACCCCGACACCGGCAGGCACTTCACGATCGTCGAGCCGCAGCTCGGCGGCTGGGGCGGCCACGCCCACGGCGACGGCAACAGCGCGATCTTCAGCGGCTTCCACGGCGAGACCTTCAACTGCCCCGCGGAGGTCGCCGAGTCCAGGTACGGCCTCTACGTCGACCGCATGGCCCTCAACGACGAGCCCGGCGGCGAGGGCAGGTTCCGCGGCGGACGCGGCCTGCTCCTCGACTACCGCGTCCGCTCCGACGGGTGCTTCTTCACGATCGCCTACACCCGCAACAAGCACCGCCCCTGGGCGCTGGCCGGCGGCCGCGAGGGCTCGCCCAACTACGCCGAGGTCATCCGCGCCGACGGCAGGCGCGAGAAGTACGCCGTCGTCACCGCCCTCACCGTGAACGAGGACGACGTCATCCGCATCCGCACCGGCAGCGGCGGCGGCTACGGCGACCCTCGCGAGCGCGACCGGCAGCTCGTCCTCGACGACCTCAAGAACGGCTACGTCACCGCCGAGACGGCGACGAGCGTCTACGCCCTCCCGGCCGAGCTGGTCGCGCGGGTGGCCGCGCCGCGGGCCGGGGTCGGCCGCGAGGACCGGGGCCGAACGGGGCGGCCGAGGCCGTGATGCCTGGGCCCGCGCCGTGACGGCGCGGGCCCAGTACGTCGCGGTTCCGGGCGTCGCCTACGCGCCTCTCACCAGCCGCGTGGCCTGCCTGACCGTGGCCACGTAGGCGTTCTGCGCGCGGGTCAGGTGGGTCTTGGCGAAGCCCAGGTGGTCGCCCTGGTACCTGTCGAGCTCGGCGGCGACCGCGAGCGCGGGCAGGGGCGGGATCGTCACGGCCGGGTCGTGCCAGAAGCGCGGCTCGCGCGTGAAGTTCACCGGGATGAGGAGGCGCGCCAGGCGCATGATGACCTCGTTGGCCTGCTTCGGGGCGATGCGGCCGGAAGCGACGGCGTCGTAGAAGGCGTCGAGCGCCTTCCCCAGCTCGGCGGTGGCCTCCATGGCCAGGTCGAAGCTGAAGCGGTCGCCGGCGCGGCGCTGGTACTCCCTGAGCGTGTCGGCGAACTCGGCGGCGGTAACGCGCCAGTCGAACGGCAGCACCTCGGCGTTGGCGTTGCGCAGCACCGCCAGCGTGTAGATGCGGAGGTCCTTGAGGAGGATCTCCTCGTCGGCCACCTCGATGGTGTCGTTCTCGGTGTGCCAGGCGATGTTGCCGCCGCAGCCCCCGACCGGGTAGTAGCCCTTCTCGGCGCGCGCCTCCGGCGACATCGTCGAGAGCAGCATGAAGTAGCTGCTGATGCCGATGTTGTTGAAGGAGTAGTCGCCGGCCTGCGCGGCGCGCTCGGCCTGCATCGGCTGGCCCACCGCGTCGCGGATGACGCCCGCGGCGAAGGCCTCGGTCTCGGCGGTCAGGGAGACGTCGATGTACTCGGTGGCCCAGCGGCAGCCGGGCGAGTCGCAGTTCACCTGCGCCACGCAGTTCTCGTCGAGGTCGAGGGCGAAGGTGTCGGCGAACCAGGTGCTGCCGGCGTAGCGACCGGTGGAGTGGCCGGGCCACCAGGCGATGCGCACCGAGCGCTTGAGGTGCTGACGGTTGTGCCACAGCACGCGAGCGATCTCCAGCAGCGTCGCGTCCCCGGTGGCGTTGTCGCCGACGCCGACGTCCCACGAGTCGTAGTGGCCGTGCAGCAGGACGAACTTCTCGGGCTCCTCGGTGCCGGGGATGCTCACCACCGGGACCTTCGAGGCGTACCAGCCCTCCTCGAGGACGGCCACGACCTTGGCCTCGGCGCCCCGGCGCGCGAGCTCGATCAGGGCCTCGCCGTCGGGCCGGTTGACCGCCACGGCCGGGATCTTCGGCTTGCGCGGCAGGTCGTGCAGGTCGGGCGAGCCCCAGATGGTCGTGCAGGTACCCCAGTGCACGTCGACGCCGGGGTTCACGGCGATCAGGCCGGCGGCGCCCGCGGCCTCGAACTCGGCCGTGTTGGCCGGGCCGGCGAAGCCCTCGGTGACGACGATCTTGCCGCGCACGTCGGCGGCCCTGAGCGCGTCGCCGGAGACGGTGTCGAACAGGTCGTCGGCGCCCGTGGCCCGGCGCGACGGCACGTAGACCAGGGGTGCGGTCACGCCGTCGAGCGCGATCGCGCTCATCGACGGCGCCTTGGCCTCGTAGCGGCGTCCGCCGGCCTCCACGTACGAGGGCTTGGGCAGGCTGAGGTAGAGGTCGGCGTCGTAGACGGTCACTGGCACGCCGAGGGCCTCGAGCCGCTCGACGATGACCTGGGCTGCGGCGTTGACGTCTTCCGGATGCTCCCGGACCATCGTGGAGAAGCGCTCGATGAGCGACCACGCGTGGTCCAGGGTGATCTGGTCGAGGATCTGCTTCTCGAGTTCCGTCACTTGTTCCGTCACTTGGGGATCGCCTTTCCGCGCCGTGGCGCTGGATGTGGTCGTATGCGGGAGCACGGGACGGGCCGCTCAGTACAGGCCGTGCCGCTCGAGGAAGCCGCGCACCGTGGCGAACCAGGCGTCGTGCTCCTCGATCTGCGGTGAATGCCCGGAGTTCTCGAAGACCACCAGCTCGCTGTTCGGGAGGAGCCGGTGGAGCTCCTCGCTGGCCTCGACCGGCGTGATCCAGTCGTGGCGCCCCACGGTGATCAGCACCGGCACCCCGATCTCGTGCAGCCGGTCGCGCAGGTCGTAGCTCTTCAGGTTCACCGCGAAGGCGTAGTTGTTGCTCTCGTAGTTGAACCGCGTGGCGGCGATGCGCTTGGCCGTCGCCTCCGGGTCGTGCTTCACGTCGTAGAGCGGGGCGATGGCGGCGAAGCAGCGCCGGTAGTCGTCGTTATCGATGATGGTGCCGCTGAAAATCCGCTCCAAGATATCGTCGGTGATCGCGGGGAACTCGTGCGCGCGGGCCTTCGCGTTGCGTATCGCCACCTCGCCGTAGTTCCGCGCCGCGGTGTCGCGGAGCACCAGGGCCTCGACGCGTTCGGGGTGCGCCAGGGCGTACTCCAGCGCGATGAACCCGCCGTAGGAGCCTCCGCCCATCACGAAGCGCTCGGCGCCGAAGCGCTCGCGGATCGCGTCGACGTCGGCGACCCACTGCTCGTGCGTGTAGGGGCCGACGTGATCCGACTCGCCGCTGCCGCGGGCGTCGAAGGTCACGACGGTGAAGCGGTCCGCGAGCTTGCCGAAGGCGCGTTTCGGCTCGGCGTGGCTGGACAGGCCCGGCGCGCCGTGGTGGCCGATGAACAGCCTGTCGCCGTCGCCCTGCACGTCCACGAGCAGGTCCACGCCGTTGATCCTGATCTTCTCCTGCATGGGTCCTCCCTGCCCCGCCCTTCGTGGGCGGGGCCCTGCGCGTGCGCGCAGTAGGCGGGCGACGACCTCCTATAGGTCGTCGCCCGCCGACGCGCCGGCGCTTACCTGTCGAGCCAGACGTTGTTGAAGGTGGTGACGAGGTCGATGCCCGAGTTCGGGTCGGCCCTCAGGTCGCGCACGTAGTCGCGGAACGCGAGCGTGCTGGTCTGGTGGTAGCCAGGGACGTGCGCCACGTCCTCGACGAAGATCTTGTAGGCCGCGCGGCGGTAGATCTCGAGGCGCTGCTCCATGTCGGTGAGCCGGCGGGCCTCCTCGAGCATGGCGTCGATCTCGGGGTCGTCGTACCGGGCGGTGTTGAACGTGGTGCCGCCGATCTCCCACGCCGCCGGGTCGCTGTGGAACATGTCGTAGAGGTAGTTGTTCGGGTCCACGCCGTTCGTCCAGCCGAGGATCCAGATCGGGGCCTCGCCGGTGTACGTGAGGGGCAGCAGCGTGCCGAACTCGACCGCGCGCACCTCGGCGCGGATGCCGACCTGGCTGAGCGCGGCCTGGATCAGCTCGCCGAGCTGGCGGCGGTTGCTGTCCGTCGGGGTGTAGATGACCGTCTCGAAGCCGTTCGGGAAGCCGGCCTCGGCGAGCAGCCGGCGGGCGCCCTCGGGGTCGAAGGCCGGGTAGTCGGCCACCAGCGCCTCGTCGTAGGCGAGGCTGCCCGGGGCGAACGAGCTGTAAGCTCGCACGGCGCCGACGCCCTGGAAGATCGTCTCGACGAACTGGTCCATCGGGATGGCCATGGCGATGGCGCGGCGCACGCGGGCGTCGGCCAGCGGGCCGAGCTGGTTGTTCATGGCCACGTAGTAGTAGCTGAGGGTCGGCGTCAGGTCGACCGTGATGTCGGGGCTGCCCTGGAGGCGCAGCAGGTCGGGCGAGGCCAGCGACATCGCCACGTCCGCGCCGCCTGACTCGAGCTCGAGGGCGGCCACGGCGCGCTCGGGGATCGCGCGGAACTCGACGGCGTCGAGGTACGGGCGGGCGAGCCAGTAGTCGTCGTTGCGCTCGAGCCTCAGGACCTCGTTGCGGCTCCACGAGACGAAGCGGAACGGGCCGGTGCCCACGGGCGAGATCGCGTAGGCGTCGGCGCCGACCTCGGCGTGCACCTTGCCGTTCACGATCGCCAGGTACACGATCTGGTCGAGGAACGAGGCGTCGGGCGCGGCCAGGCGCATCTGCACGGTGTGGTCGTCGACGACCGTGACCTCCTCAAGGCCGCCCAGGATGCCGAGCCACTGGCCCTGGAGGGCCGGGTTGCGGGCCTGGTCGAAGGTGTACTTGACGTCGGCGGTGGTGAACGGGTCGCCGTTGTGGAAGCGGACGCCCTCGCGCAGCCTGAAGGTGTAGACGGTGCCGTCCTCGCTGACCTCCCAGCCCTCGGCGAGCTTGGGGACGATGTTGAGGTCCTCGTCGTAGGCCACGAGCGAGTCGTGGATGTTCATGATGACGAGGCGCGAGGGGATGTTGTTGGTCGTCACCGGGTCGAGGCTGGTGGGCTCGCTGACGGTGGCGACGCGCAGGACGCCGCCCTCCTTCTGAGCGAGACCCACGCTGCCGAGCAGGGCGAGGAGCAGGAGGACCAAGGCTCTTCTCATCGCTTGCGACTCTCCTTACCGGGGGATCGCCAGGCGCGCTGGCGTCGGGGGGTGGCGGTCCACTGACCCGGGCACGTCAGGCGTGCCGGGCCAGGAAAGCCCTGATGGCTGCGATCCATTCGTCGTTCTGCTCGATCTGCGGCGAGTGGCCGGAGCTCTCGAACACCACCAGCTCGCTGACGGGCAGCAGGCGGTGGAGCTCCTCGCTGGCCTCGACGGGGGTGATCCAGTCGTGGCGGCCGACGGTGATCAGGGTGGGGACGCGCAGGTCCTTCAGCTTCTCGCGGACGTCGTACCTCGGCAGCTCGTTCTGGAAGGCGTAGTTGTGCGTCTCGTGGCGGAAGGTCCTGGAGGCGTTGTCCCTCCTGGCCTTCTCGGGGTCGAAGCTCACGTCGTAGAGGGGCGTGATGATGAGGTGCACGCGCCGGAAGTCCTCGTCGCTCTCGTAGCGGCCGTCGAACAGCCTGTCGAGGACCTCCTCGGTGATGTCGGGGAACTCGTGCGCACGGCGGAGGGCGTTGGCCTTGGCCTTCTCGCGGAACGAGTAGCAGGCGGCGGTGTCGCGTAGGACGATGTGGCTGAGCCGCTCGGGGTGCCTCACGGCGTACTCGAGCGTGATGAACCCGCCGTACGAGCCGCCGACCATGATGAAGCGCTCGATGCCGAAGTGCTCGCGGATGGCGTCGACGTCCGCGACCCACTGCTCGTGCGTGTAGGGTCCCTTCGCCTCCGACCGGCCGCTGCCGCGGGCGTCGAAGGTGATGATCCTGTGCTCGCCGGCGAGCTTGGCCAGCGCGCGGCTCGGCTCGGCGTGGCTCGACATGCCGGGGGCGCCGTGGTGCGCGATGATCGGCAGGCCGGGGCCGTCGCCCTGCACGTGCACGAAGAGCCTGGCGCCGTTGACCTCGATGAACGTCGTCTCTGCGTTCGTTCCCATGCCTTCCCTCAGATGAGCTCGCGTTCCCGCAGGAACCGGATGACGGTGGCTATCCAGGCCTCGTGCTCCTCGAACTGCGGCGAGTGGCCGGAGTTCTCGAAGACCACCAGCTCGCTGTCGGGGAGCAGGCGGTGCAGCTCCTCGCTGGCCTCGACGGGGGTGATCCAGTCGTGGCGCCCCACCGTGATGAGCACCGGCACCTCGATCTCGTGCAGCCGGTCGCGGATGTCGTAGTTCGGGATGTTGTGGGTGAAGGCGTAGTTGTCGGCCTCGTAGTTGAACGTCAGCGACGCGAGCTTCTCCTCCGCCTTCGCGGGGTCGTAGTCGACCTCGTACAGGGGCAGGATGGCCTTGTACATCTCGCGGAACTCGTCGTTGTCGCGGAAGGAGCCGCCCAGGGCGCGCTCCACGAGCTCGGGCGTGAGCCACGGGAACTCCTTGGCGCGGGCCAGGGCGTTCCTCTTGGCGTGCTCGGTGTAGTCGCGCGCGGCGGTGTCGCGGAGCACCAGGGCCTCGACGCGGTCGGGGTGCGCCAGGGCGTACTCCAGCGCGATGAACCCGCCGTAGGAGCCGCCGCCCATCACGAAGCGCTCGGCGCCGAAGCGCTCGCGGATCGCGTCGACGTCGGCCACCCACTGGGCGTGGGTGTAGGGGCCGACGTGGTCGGACGCCCCGCTCCCCCGCGCGTCGAACGTCACGACCTTACGCCACTGCGAGAGCGGCCCGAAGGCGCGTTTCGGCTCGGCGTGGCTGGAAAGGCCCGGCGCCCCGTGGTGCCCGATGAACAGGCGCTCGTGCTGCTCGCCCATGACGTCGACGAGCAGGTCCACGCCGTTGATCCGGAGCTTCTCCGTCAAGCTGGTCTCCTTCCGTGCGGCGGTCATGGCTGGGGCCTCAGCCGCCGTTCCTGGGGTCGAGGACGTCGCGGATGCCGTCGCCGAGCAGGTTGAAGCCGACGACGGTGACGAGGATCGCGAGGCCGGCGAAGTTGGTCATGAAGGGGGCCGTGCGGAGGAACTCGCGCCCCTCGGCGAGGATGCCGCCCCACGACGGCGTGGGCGGCTGCACGCCGAGGCCGAGGAACGACAGGCCCGCCTCGGTGAGGAGCGCCGAGGCCAGGGAGATCGCGGCGAAGACGATCGTGGGGGTGAGGGCGTTGGGCAGGACGTAGCGCACGACGATGCGCAGGGGGCCGACGCCGGTCGCGCGGGCGGCCTCCACCATCTCGGACGAGCGCACCGCCACGGTCGAGCCGCGCATCACGCGGGCGAAGCCGGGGACGGACACGAACGAGATGGCCAGGACCAGGTTGGTGAGGCTGGGTCCCAGCGCCGCTACCAGCGCCAGCGCCAGGAGGATGGCCGGGAAGGCGTAGAGGACGTCGGTGGTGCGCATGATGACCTCGTCGATCCAGCCGCCGTAGAAGCCCGCGAGCAGGCCCAGCAGCGTGCCCACGAACATCCCGAGCAGCACGGCCGACACCCCCACGCCGAGGCTCACGCGGGTGCCCATGACGATGCGCGAGTAGAGGTCGCGGCCGAAGTTGTCGCGGCCCAGCGGGGTGCTGACGCCCGGCCTCTCGAGGCGCTGGCTGAGCTTGCCGAAGTCGATGTACTCGGGGTCCTCGCGCGTGAGGTGGGGGGCGAACACGGCGACCAGCGAGACGCCGAGGCAGATGGCGAGACCGACGACCGCCCGGGGGTTCCTCATGAAGCGTCTCAGGACCGGCGGCATCGTCGGCACCTCACGCGTAGCTGACCCGCGGGTCGACCAGGCCGTAGAGGGCGTCCACCAGCAGGTTCATGAGGACGAAGATCAGGGCCACGGTCAGGACCGTGCCCTGCACCAGGGGGAAGTCGCGGGCGAAGATGGCGTCCACCGCCAGGCGGCCGAGGCCCGGCCAGGCGAAGACCGTCTCGGTGAGCACCGAGCCGCCGAGCAGGCCGGAGAGCTGGAGGCCGACGATCGTCAGGAGCGGGATGCCGGCGTTCCGCAGCGCGTGCTTCAGCACCGTGAGGCGCGCGTTCAGGCCCTTGGCGCGGGCGGTGCGGATGAAGTCCTGGCCGAGCACCTCGAGCATGGTGGCGCGCGTCATGCGCGCGATCAGCGCCGAGAACGAGAGGCCGAGCGTCAGCGCGGGCAGGAACAGGTGCCTGAGCGCGGTCAGCAGCGGCTGGGGGTCGCCGGTGAACAGCGCGCCGATGGCCGGCAGCAGCGGCCCGCCGCGACCCGACACCGGGAACGCCTCGAGCTGGACCGAGAACAGCATGATCAGGAGCAGGCCCAGGTAGAACACCGGCGCCGAGACGCCGAGCAGCGAGACGGTGGTGATCAGGTAGTCGAGCCACCCCCGGTTCACCGCCGCCAGCACCCCGAGGGTGATGCCGACGAGCAGGGCGATGAACATGGCCGCCAGGGCCAGCTCGGCGGTGGCCACGAGCCGCTGGCCGATGAGGACGCGCACCGGCTGCCTCTGCGTGATCGAGCGGCCCAGGTCGCCCCTGGCGACGTCCGCCACGAAGATGCCGTACTGGACGTACAGCGGCCGGTCGAGCCCCATCTCCTTCCGGAGCTGCTCGACGGCCTCGCGCGTGGCGTAGTCGCCGAGCATCATCTGCGCGGGGTCGCCTGGGGTGAGGTGGAGGATGAAGAACACCACCGTCGAGACGCCGAGCAGGACGGGCACCAGCGCGAGGAGCCGGCGGACGACGAAGACCGTCATGCGCGCTCAGACCTCCCTGAGCACGTCGGCGACCGGGAGGCGGTACGGCGCCGGGGGCTCGGTCCTGGGGTAACCGATGGCGACGATGCCCACCGGCTCGAGGTCGGGGTCGAGGCCGAGGGCCTGCCGCACCGCGGCCTCGCGGAAGCCGCCCACCCAGGCGCTGCCGAGGCCGAGTGCCGTGGCGGCGACGAGCATGTTCTCGATGGCGGCCGCCACGTCCAGGCGGGCGTAGCGCGGCCCGTCCTCGCCGTACCGGGCCGTGGTGCGGACGGGGTCGCAGCAGACCACCAGCAGCTCGGGGGCGTCCGCCAGCCAAGCCTGCGACGGCGCCGTCCGCGAGTAGCCGCCGAACGTGGCGGCCACGAGCCGCTCGCGCACGCTGGGCGTGACGACGCGGTAGAACTCCCACGGCTGCAGGTTGCCGCTGGTCGGGGCGTTGCACGCCGCCCGGACGACGAGCTCGAGGAGCTCGTACGGCACCGGGTCGGGCCTGAAGTCGCGCACCGTGCGGCGCCTGAGGATGGCGTCGATCGCGGGGTGGTTCATGAGCGCCCCTCCTCCGCCCCGGTCCCGTCCGGGCTACCCGCGGCGCCGAGCGGCTCCCCCTCGACGCGCACGAACTGGGAGGGGATCAGCCGCGGCGGGCGCTCGAGCTGCCGGTCGGGGGCCTGGCCGAAGGCGATGACGGCCTGCAGCCTGAGGCGCGGCGAGAGGCCCAGCGCCTCGTCCAGGGCGGCGAGGTCGAGCTCGCGGACCCAGTGGCTGGCGATGCCGCGCTCGAGCGCGGCCAGCCGCACCGTGTGGGCCGCGGCGGCCACGTCCTGGACGGCGAACAGCTCGAGCCCGCGGTCGCCGAATCGGCACTTGGCGCGCAGGACGTTCAGGCAGACGAGCACCAGGTGCGCGGCCTCGGCGAGGGCCTCGTTGCGGTGGTTGGGCAGGGGCAGCCCCAGCGAGCTGAGCGCGTGCTCCGCGATGATGCTCACCGTCCGGGGCTGGCTGACCCGGACGAAGGTCCAGGGCTGGAGGTTGGCCGCAGACGGCGCGAACCGCGCGGCCGCCAGGGCCTCGTCGAGCAGGCGCGGTTCGACGGGCCGGCGGAGGGCCGCCAGCGGCACGTCGAACAGCGCCTCCATCAGCTCCTCCGTGCGCCGGGGCCCGCCGGCGCTCCCCGGGGGCACGGGGCCGGTGCTCTCCTCGCCGCCGACCGACATCTACCGGGTCTCGACGGGTCGACCGGCGCCCCGCAGCTTGGGCGGGACGGGGTAAGCCTTCTTGCTGTGGCTCAAGCCGATGCTGACCTGGAGCTCCGCCGCCTTGAGCGCGGCCTTGGCGGCGTTCACGACCGGCACGCCGAGCGCGGCGGAGACGGTCTCGGCGACGTCGAGGAACGACATGGTGAGGCAGCCGAGGACCAGCGTGTCGGCGCCGTCCCGCTCGACCGCCCGGCGGCCGGCCTCGATGACGCGCCGGGTGCTGGCCTCGCGGTCCTCCAGCAGCGACAGCACCGGGACGCCGGTGGGCACCACCGACGCCAGCTTGCGGCGCACGCCGGCCTTGTAGGCCTGGACCTCCTGCGGGGCGACCAGGTTGTCCTCGATGGTCACGACGGAGAAGCGGTGACCGAGACCCGCCGCGAGCAGCAGCGAGGACTCGCCGGGACCGATCACCGGGATGCCGACGAGCTCGCGCGCGGCCTCGAGGCCGGGGTCGCCGAAGCAGCCGATGATGACGGCGTCGAAGCCGTCCTCCTCCGCCTGCCGGACCGCGGCCAGCGCGGCTGGCGCGCTCAGCGCCTCCTCCCAGGCGGACTCGATCGAGAACGGGCCCTCGGCGGTGTCCCTGACCTCGACCTCGGTACCCGGGAAGGCCCACGAGTTCAGTAGGGCCTGGCGCCGCTCCATCTCCGCGCGGCCCATCGGGCCCTTCGACATCGGTGCGGGGACCTGGTAGAGGACCCTCATGCGGTCCCGATCCGCCTCTCGCGGCGTTTCACTATGCGAAACGGGGTTTCGGGATTGAAGAACGACACAGCGCGACGCTCCAGGCCGGGTTGGAATTTGCGCAACTCTATTCACGGGGCCCGAGGGGTGTCAAGCCGCCCGTCCAGCGCGCGGAAGCAGGCCATGAGCGACGAGCGGGCGCGGCCAGTACAATCGCCCCCGCACGCCGGAAGAGGACGCTGACGATGTCTTACAAGGTCGCATCTGTGGACAGCGCGCTGACCGTGCTGGAGGCGGTCGCCGAGAACCCCGGGGTCGGCGTCACGCGGCTGGCCGAGCTCACCGGCAAGACCAAGAGCCAGGTCTTCCGCCTCCTCTACACGCTGGAGGCGCGCGGCTACCTCGTCAAGGACGCGGAGAGCTCCAGCTACAACCTCGGCTACCAGACGATCCTCCTGGGCGAGGCCGCCAAGCGCCAGACCGACCTGGTGCGCCTGGCGCTGCCGATCATGAAGGAGCTCACGGAGGAGACGAGCGAGACCAGCCACCTGATCATCCGCGACGGCCTCCATAGCCTCTGCGTGGCGATCGTGGAGGGGCCGCTGCCCGTGCGGCTCTACGCGAAGGTGGGCCGCCGCGGCCCCCTGCACGCGGGCGGAGGCAGCAAGGTGATGCTGGCGTACGCGCCTGACGACGTGATCGAGCAGGTGCTCTCGAGCGAGCTGGAGCGGCACACCGACGCGACGATCACGGACAGGTCCGAGCTCGAGGAGGTGCTCGAGCAGATCCGCCGAGACGGCTACCACGTGGCGATCTCGGACGTCGACGAGGGGGCGTTCTCCGTGGCGGCGCCCATCAGGGACCACCTCGGGAACGTCGTGGCGGCGGTGACCGTCGCGGGCCCGGAGACGCGCCTGACGGCGGAGAGCGGACCGCGGCTCGTCGAGGCCGCCAGGCGGGCGGCCGCGAAGGTGTCGCGGCTCCTGGGCTACACCGGCGAGGGCTGACGGCCGGCCCTCCGCGCGGCGCCCGCACGGCCCGCCGCGTGGGAACCGTGTGAGACGGCGGACCTTAACCTTCCATGCGATCCGTGTGCGCGGGCGTCGCTGACCCGCGGCGTCTCGCGTGAAGAGGGGAGACAGTGGAGCACCTTCGCATGACCTCCTTCGACCCGGCAGAACACGAGGCGCACAGACCACGGACCCGGACCACCGCAGCCGTGCTCCCGGCGGCCGCGCTCCTGGCGGCGACGCTCGCGGCCTGCACCGGCCAGGTGCCCCTGCCGCCGACGTCCGTCCAGAGCGTGGTCGCCGGGACGGATGGCGTGTACACGGTCACCGGCGCCGGCTTCTTCCAGCACCCGGGCGGCCCGGGCATGCGCGTCGAGGCGTGCGGCGCGACCGTGGGCGCGACCATCGTCGACCCGCGAGACGCCCGGGTGGTGCTGCCGCCAGGCGGCGCTGTGACGGTACAGGTCGGGCACAGGCTCGAGTTCGCGTTGCCCGAGGCGCTGCAGGGCGGCAACGGCGACCTGCGCCTCGTCCGCCCCGACCGCCACGTGGTGCTGGTCGAGGACGCCATCGAGTGCCCCGGCGTCGGGACGGAGCCCGCACCCGGGCCGGCACCCGTGGACGCGCCGGCCGTCGCCGTGCTCTCTGCCAGCACGACCGCGGGCGACGCCCCGCTCACCGTGGTACTCGACGCCACCGGCAGCACCGGGGACGCCCCCCTCACCTACACCTGGGACCTCGGCGACGGCGCGACCGCCCCAGGGCCCTCCAGCGTCACCCACACCTACCTAGACCCGGGCGAGTACACGGTCACCCTCGTCGTCACCGACGCCGACGGCGACAGCGACGCCGCCACGCTCCGGGTCAGCGTGAACCAGCCGAACCGGCCGCCGACCGCGCGGATCACGTACACCCCCGACTACTGGAACTGGGACGCGGCTACCGCCCAGTACGTGTTCTCGGCCGCGGACAGCAGCGACCCGGACGGCGACGAGCTCACCTACGAGTGGTACTACTGGTTTGACGGCGCATACGTCCCGTTCGGGACCGGCCCCAGCCGTACCGTGAGCATGGGCTACGGGCCTTGGAGCGTGCGCCTCGTGGTCACCGACGAGCACGGCGCACGAGACGAGGACGAGCTCACGTACTTCGCCGATCTCATCGAGTGGGGCGACCCGTGGAACCCCGAGAGAGCTCACGTCCTCGACGTCACCACGCTCGTCTGGAGACGGACGGGGGGAGAGCTCTCGTTCTCCTTGACAGCAACGCAACCCTTCGAGCTCGTGGAGCCGGGAGGAGCGGAGTGTGACGGCATCGCCGTCGCCCCCGGTCTACCGGCCGTCCTCGTCGGTCACGTCGCGTTCGACGTGGACCGGAACGGCGACACCGGCCGGGCCTTCCCCTACGGGGTCGGCGCCGAGTACGTGCTGCTCCTCGGACATCGCGACCCCGAGGGCAACCACCCCCTGGTGGTCGCCGCTAGCGTAGATATCGCCACGTGCACGTACGAGGCCGCCGCGGTCGTGAGCTGGGTGCCGGCCGTGCTCGAGGGCAGCACCGTCACCTTCACCTTCACCGACCTCGGCCTCACCGGAGGCTATCCCGCGGTCTACGGCGAGGCGTTCGCTACGCCGGAAGGCGACTGGGACGACTTCTGGTCCCACTTCCGGGCCCGCACCCCCTAGCGGCCAGTCCTCGGGACCCCGCCGGGCCGCCCGCTTCGCCGCCGGCCCGCCCGCCCTATCGGGATGGGCGGGCCGGGCCCGCGGACCCCAGGGGGGCGCGGGCGCGGGAAGGTAGCCCCGGCGTTGCCCGGGGGCGCCGCCGCTGGCTATGTTCGGGTCGTCACCAGGGGTGCCTGGGGCGCCCACGCGCCCGGGCTGAGATCAGACCCTAGGAACCTGACCCCGGTAATGCGGGCGGAGGGAGCGTGACGCAGGCCCGGCCACACGGCGGGTGCGTCCGACCGGTGACGGAAAGGACGCCATGACCAAGCGGCTCTTCCCCATCCTCTTGGGCACCTGGCTGCTCCTCGGCAGCGCCCTGGCGCAGCAGCTGCGCGTGCTGACGCACGACTCGTTCTCGCTGCCGACTGAGCTCGTCGAGGCCTTCGAACGCGAGACGGGCATCGACGTCGTGTTCGTGGCCGGCGGCGACGCCGGCGAGGCGCTGAACAGGGCGATCCTGACGAAGGGGCGGCCCATCGCCGACGTCCTCTTCGGCGTCGACGAGGGCCTGTGGCAGCGCGCCGCAGACGAGGGCGTGTTCGAGCCGTACGAGAGCCCGTCGCTCGCCCACGTGCCGGCGCGCTACGCGTTCGACGACTCGCACCTGGTCACGCCCGTGGACGTCGGCTTCGTCGTGCCGAACTACGACGTCGCCGCGCTGGAGGCGGCCGGCATCGACCCCTCGTCGGTGTCGCTGGCCGACCTCGCCTCGCCGGAGCTCGCCCCGCTGACGGCGGTGATGAACCCGGCGACGTCGAGCCCGGGCCTGGTGTTCCTGCTCACCACCGTGGCCTACTTCGGCGACCCGCGGGCGGGCGTGGAGCCCGCCGCGCCGGCTGAGGCCCGCGCCGGGTTCGCCGACTGGCTCGACTTCTGGCACGCCGCGGCCGAGAACGGCGTGCTCGTCACCGACGGCTGGACCGACGCCTACTACACCGCGTTCAGCCGCTACGGCGGCGACAGGCCGATCGTCGTGTCGTACGCCACCAGCCCGGCGGCGGAGGTGATCTTCGCCGACGAGCCGCTCGAGGACTCGCCCACGGCGAACCTGGCGTGCGCCGGCTGCGCCTACCGCCAGGTGGAGGCGGTGGGCATCCTCGCCGGCACGCGCGCGCGCGAGGCGGCCGAGGCCTTCGTCGAGTTCCTCCTCTCCCCCGAGGTCCAGGCGGCGATCCCGCTGGAGATGTTCGTCGCGCCCGTGCGCGAGGGCGTGCCCGTGCCGCCGGAGTTCGACCGCTTCGGCACGCTGCCGGAAGGCGCCGTCGCCGAGCCCCTCCAGCCGGCCGTCGTGGCGGAGAACCAGGAGCGGTGGCTCGAGGAGTGGACCGCCGTCGTCCTGCAGGGGCGCGACCCGGCCACCTTGCGCTGAACGACCGCCACGTGGACGTGGACCCGGCCTGACGGCGCCAGGCCGGGTCCACTTCTGCGCGGCACGGTGAGGCGGCGGCGTACGCACCACGCTCCCGCCGGCCTCACGGCGCCGCCGCCAAGCGCTCCTCCTCGGCGCCCTCGACCAGGGCCGCCAGCGCGGGCGCGTGGGCGGCGACCTCCGCCAGGGTGCCGGAGGCGACGACGCGCCCGCGGTCCATCACGATCACCTTGTCGGCGCGCTCGAGCGCCGCCCGGCGGTGCGACACGACCAGGCAGGTCGCGTCGCGGTCGGCGAACAGGCCGTCCCACAGACGACGCTCGGTCTCGACGTCGAGGGCGCTGGAGAGGTCGTCGAAGACCAGGAGGTCGGCGCCGGTGAGGAACATGCGCGCCGCCGCGGCGCGCTGCACCTGGCCGCCCGAGAGGCGCACGCCGCGGGTGCCGACCTCGGTGTCGAGGCCCAGGTGGAGCCGCTCGACGTCGGCGCTGAGCACGGCCAGCTCCAGCGCCCTGGCGACCTCGGCGTCGCTCGCCCGCCTGCCCAGCAGCACGTTCTCGCGCAGGGTGTCGGAGAAGAGCCGGGGCACCTGTGGCGTGTAGGCCGCGCGCGGCGGCACGAAGAACGTCGCGGGGTCCTCCACGAGCCTCCCGTTCCAGCGCACCTCGCCGGCGCTCTTCGGCAACAGGCCGAGGAGCACGCGCAGGAGCGTGGTCTTCCCCGCCCCGACGCGGCCCGTCACGACCACGAGCTCGCCGCGGCGCACGGTGAACGAGACGTCCTCGATGCCCTCCTCGGTGCCAGGGTGACGGTAGGTGAGCCCCGACACCGAGAGCTCGAGGAGCGGCTCGGCGGCCGGCGGCGAGGGGACGAACGGCGCCTGCTCGCGCTCCAGGGCGTAGTCGCGCGGCTCGAGCAGGTCCTCGACGGGGGCGTCGACCATCAGCCGGCCCAGGCGCTCGTAGGCGACGCCGGTGCGCTTGTGCTGCACGAACATCAGGCCCACGAACGACATCACCCCCGTGAGCCGCGGCAGGTAGGTGACGAACAGCGCGAAGTCGCCGACGGTGAAGCTGCCCTCGCGCAGGGCGCCGGCGCCGACGAGGAGCACCACGCCGGTGGCGACGTGCACCATGTTGTCGGTCAGGCTGCGGAACAGCTCGGTGAGGACGGTGTCCTTCAGCGCGCGCTCACGCCTGGACGCGTTCAGCCGCCGGAAACGCTCGAGCACGCTCTCCTCGCGGCCGGAGGCCTTCACGGCCTGGACGCTCGCGAACGTCTCGCCCAGGAAGTCCGTGACGCGGCTCGTCGCCTCGCGGGAGGCGCGCCTGGCGGACCCGATCAGCGGGCGCATGTAGCTCGTGAGCAGCAGCGTCAGCGCGAGCGGCACGCAGGCGAGGAGCGTGAGCAGCGGGTCGATCGCGGCCATGATCACCAGCGCGACCACGCCGTAGAGCGCGAAGCCCCAGAAGTCAACCCAGTTCTCGACGTACTCGCCGATGTCGTTGACGTCGTCGCGGAAGCGCGTCACCGACTCGCTGGGCGACTCCGGCAGGCGACGGGAGCCGGCGGCGGTGAGCAGGTGCTTGAGGAGGTTGTGCCGCACGTGCAGCGTGACCTCGCTCCAGTAGCTGGCCCAGGTGCGGATCGCGGCGGCGAACACGCCGATGCGGCCCACGTCGAGGGCCAGGGCCAGCGCCAGGAACGTCCACGCGTCCCAGCCCGCCGGCGCGGCGCCGGAGAGCGCGTCGAAGACGCCCTTCGTGAGCACGCCGGTGAGCACGGGCAAGAGGTGGATGAGGGCCCACAGCAGGCTCGTGCCCACGAACAGCCAGCGTCGCTGGCGCACGAGCCGCAGCGTCAGCAGCAGGGGGTTCGTATCGAAGGTCATGCCAGCTCCTCCAGCAGCTCGGCCTCCTCGGGGGCGAGCCGCCTCGCGCCGGCGCGGCCGGCGACGTTGAGGTCGAGCGCCAGGGCGGCACGCCGCAGGCGCGCGTAACGGGACCCGGGGTCGGCGGCGAGGGCGGCGCGCGGCCCGGCCTCGACGACGCGGCCGCGCTCCATGACCATGATCTCGTCGACGCGCTCGACCGTCTCCAGGCGGTGGGCGATGATGATCGCCGTCCGGCCGCGTAGGAGCCTCTCCAGGGCGACCTCGAGCCGGCGCTCCGTCACCGGGTCGAGCCTCGAGGAGGGCTCGTCGAGGATCAACAGGCCCGGGTCCTTGAGGAACACACGCGCGAAGGCGATGAGCTGCGCCTCCCCGGCCGAGAGGTTGCGGCCGCCCGAGTCGAGCTCCGTGTCGAGCCCCTTCTCCTGGCCGCGCAGCCACGCGCCCAGGCCGAGCTCCTCGAGCACGGCCACGATCGCGTCGTCGGGCACGCCCGGGTCGAAGAAGGTCAGGTTGTCCCGCAGGGTGCCGCGGAAGAGCTGCACGTCCTGCGTCACCAGGCCGACGCGCGAGCGCAGCTTCCTCACGTCGACGTCGCGGGTGTCGACGCCGCCCACCCTCACGCTGCCGGCGCTGGGGTCGTAGAGCCTGAACAGCAGGCGCGTCAGCGTCGTCTTCCCCGAGCCCGTGCGGCCGAGGAGGCCCAGGCGCTTGCCCGGCGCGAGGTGGAACGAGACGCCCAGGAGCGTGAGCTGGTCGGCGCCGGCGTCGAGGTAGTGGAAGTCGACGTCCTCGAACGTGACCGAGAGGGGCCCGTCGGGCAGCTCGGCGTCCCCGCCAGGCGGCACGGCCGAGCGCGTCCTGAACAGCTCGCCGACGCGCTGCACGCCGGCCGCGGCCTTCTGCAGCTCCTGGAGCTGCTGGGTGATCTGCTCGATCGGGTTCTGCAGCATGAACAGGTACTGGAAGACCATGTACGCGGCGCCGACGGTCATGTCGCCCCGGCGCACGAGGTAGATCGACGTGCCCACCGTGACGGCCAGGCCGACGACGAACAGCCCGTAGCTCGACAGCCACACGGCGCTGCGCAGCATCCAGGCGCGTCGCGTGTCGCGGTAGACGCGGCGCATCACGCCGCGGAACCGGTGCAGCGAGTACTCGCCGGCGCCGTTCGCGCGCAGGTCGTCGAGGCCCTGCAGGCGCTCCTCGATGAAGCCGAACTGTCGCGCCTGGGCCTCGCGCTCGAGGTTAGAGGCGGGCACGCCGACGCGCCTGGTGAGCGTGAGGACGACGACCTCCAGCAGCGCGAAGGCCGTCAGCGCCCCGCCCATCAACGGCTCCTCGAGCCACAGCGCGACGAGGATGCCGACGAGGAGCAGCAGGCCGCCGAACACCCGCACCGAGAACTGCGACAGGAAGTTCGACAGGCTCGTGACGTCGCCGTCGATGCGCTCGATCATCTCGCCGGCCGTGCGGGAGTTGTGGAAGCCCATGTCGAGGTCGAGCGTGTGGCGCGTGAGGTCCTCGCGCAGGTGGTTCGTGGCGCGCCAGCCGACGGCGGCGGCCAAGTAGGTCGCGACCGCGCCGAGGAGCTGCGTCAGCAGGGCGGCGGCGAGAAAGGTGAGCGCCAGCGTCGTGAGGCGGCCCGTGGGCGCCGCGGCCAGGGCGCCGTCGATGAAGCGCCGCATCACCTGCGGCACGAGCAGCTGCAGCCCCGTGGCGGCGAGCAGCAGGACGGCCATCAGGGCCGCCATCCCGCGCTGCGGGGCCAGGTAGCGGCGGAGCAGGGCGAGCAGCGACGTCTCGGTAGGCGCCTGCTGGACGGTGGTCGTGGCTCGCGTGGTCATGTCACCTCGTTCGTGTGCATCGGAGCGCGTGCCTCGCTCGCTCTCCGGCCCGGGCCCGGCACGCACGAAGGAGGCCGCGGGCTCCTCTCGGGTCGCCCGCGGCCGGGTGCTCTGTGACTGCTGGAGCTAGCTAACGACCGGTCTCAGGGCAGACCACTCCCAGGGGGTCCCCGACGCCGAGCGGCGCCGCGCGCACGGCGCCGGTGGGCGCCGCGGCACCGAGGGTGGGGACGGGGTGGCGGTCTGCCATGACCGGACGACTCTAGACGGGCGGCGTGCGCCCTGTCAACGGGGTGTAGGGGTTCAGGTCATCTGAGACTGGAGGCTCCGCTGGTGAGCGTACGCG
>ERZ795043.106-NODE-106-length-109857-cov-7.484791_pt1 | contig 109857 bp, 70 predicted proteins | sample MGYA00375127_ERZ795043 | MGnify/ENA primary metagenome ERZ795043 (study PRJEB30172, sample SAMN05518447) | compost metagenome | isolation source: Feedstock adapted compost from Newby Island compost facility, Milpitas, CA | place: USA:Newby Island compost... | reverse complement strand
TCCTGAAGGAGTTCCCGCATCGGTTTGCCGGACTTGTAGGTTTCCAATTCCTTCATGAGAGCCTCTTTTTCCTCGCCCTCGCCGAGTTCCACCGCTTTCTGGGACCATTCGATAGCAGTTTTCAAGTCTCCCAGTTCGGCATAGGCGGCAGCCAGCGTGCTGAGGATATGGGCCTCCTTGTACTGTGTGAGTTCGCAGGCTTTCTTCGCCAGCTCAAGAGCACGCTTGCCGTCCCGCAGTTTATCATCCGGCGAAGTGGCCAGCACCCAGGCCAGGTTGTTCAGGACACCACTATCGTTAGGGTCAACTTCCAGCGCCTTTTCGTAGTCTTTAATCGCTTCCGCATGGCGTCCCATACTGAGCAGGGCATCGGCGCGTCCACGGAGTGCCGCCACGTTCTTGGGATCGGCTTCCAGCACCTTGGTGAACTGTTCGATCGCTTTTCCATAAAATTTCTGGGCGGAGTACAGCAATCCTAGCTGGAGAGCGAGGGTCACTTCGTCTTCGCCGCTCTGCGCCTTGCGCACCTGCTCGAGATCCGCAATGGCCTCGCTAAACTTGCCGCTACCGGCCAGAATCGCCGCCCGAAGGCGCAGAAGAGCTGGATTTCCCGGACGCAGCTTGATGGCTTCATTGATGTCTTTCAGGGCTTCGTCCGTTTTTTTCAGTTCTTGGTACACAGCGGCCCGGATCATGAGAACGGCAGGATTTTTTGGATCAAGCTTAGCCGCCTGGTTTAAAAGCTCGAGTGCTTTTTCGTATTCCTTTTGAACGGCGAGGATCCGTGCTCGGTTAAAGAGGGCTTCCGCCGTGTTAGGGCTGAGCTTTTCAATCTGATCGCACACCTGAAGAGCTTCATCATAACGTTTCAGCTCAATCAGGGTGTCGATCTTGGACTCCAGCGTGGCAATTGAATCCGGCTCCTTTTCCAGTGCCTTATTGAGATCCGCCAGGGCCTCTTCCGGTTTGTTTGCCTTCAGATAGCTTTGCGCCCGCAGACGCAGTGGCTCCGGATCATCCGGCAAAAGCTCGATGGCCTTGGTCAGGTCCGCGATGGATTCCTCCTTGCCCTGGGTGAGCTGCCCCCGAAGCATGTACGCGTCGCCAAGCAGGCGTGGATTGTTGGCACCCAGTTCAATGGCGCGCCCGCATGCCTCGATGGCCTTCCTCTCATCTCCCCCGGGAAGAGCATGGAGCTTGGCAACGGTGAACCAGGCTTCAGCCTGCGTTGGATCAACTGCCAGGCCTTTCTCCAGATCTTCCAGGGCCAGCGCCCGAAAAGCTGGCCAGTTACGATCGATGGGAATCCCACCGAGGATAACCTGGGCAATCATCATTCCGCGTTGGATTCGCGTGGCCGCCAGAAGCTGTTTCGCAAACTCCTCATCTTCCTTATCCAGCTTTTTGGAAAGGGCCTGCTCACACAGTCGGATAACCTCGCCGAGATCATTGAGCGTTCGCGCGGAAAGCTTCAGTTCCACCGCGCGATCGAGGTCTTCCCGACCGGTTGTTTCCTCCGCTTTCTTGGCTTCAGTTTCCGCAACGGACTTTTCCAAAGCCGCAACCCCATTAGCGAAACCGACAAAGCCCCACACTAAAAGGACGGTCACAAGGAACGCAACAACTCGGGTAAGACGCAGCGATTTGGAAACACGTGAGGGTTTCATCTTCAGACTCCTGGCGGCGAATGACACTTTCGGACAGAGAGGCAATTGCGAAATTGTAGCAAAATCTGGGCCTGCAGGTGAACCAAGTTTTTCATTTATCATTATGGTGAGAAAACGCCAACGATGGCTATCCCAGTGTGGCGATGTCCGTTCACCGCCAGAGGAGGGAACCGAAAGGCCGCCAGGAGCGGCTTTGGGCTTGGTGGCCGTTGAGCGATCCTCTTGTAAGTTGCGAACCGGCACCCAGCGGCTGTCGATGGCTCCCAGAACTGTTCTCATGTCCAGAATGGCCAAGTTATCGCCCGGTGAGGGGATCTTCGCGACAGACAATCTGTGGCAAATCCGCACCGACACAGTACCGACACAGTAAGAGTGTGCTGACTTCTCACACCGAGAACCGGGCGTGGTGCTGGCGCCGTTGATCCAGTGTGCTGATCACGCCCATTCACTGGTCTTTATTGGCGTTATCAGGCGGATTGACCTGTTCCTGATGGGGTTGGGCCTCGGGCGCTGCGGCCGGTTGGTTTTCCCGAGCCTGGTTTTCCTGAGCCGGGGCAGGCGGGTTATTGCCACCGGGGGCTGCTGGTTCGACGGCTGTGCTTCTACCTTGGCCACCATCAACGAGAAGCAAATTGGCCCAAAATAACGGATGGGCCGTCTTTGTCGGAAGATCATTAGGCCTGACCTGAACCCGGGGCTCCCGTCTGGGGTCAAGCGGCTCCGTCATCACCAGGAGCATTGCTCTCTGGAGACTCTCGCTGGCCGACTTCCCTGGCCATTCCTGGAAGAATTCTTTCAGCAGCGTGTTGAGGCTCTGTCCACCTGTCCGCCATCGTCCGAGAAGCAGCGTTTGCGAACCCACCGCCTGCAGGCTCGCGGCGGCAAGGAAAACTTCCTGACCACCCAGCGAAATGTCGTTTTTCCGCAAGGCGGATTCCGTAGCCATGTGAAGGCCCGGGAGGGCCACCATCAGGGGACGTCCGTAGGGCAGTTCAAGCCAGTCGCCCAGTTCGGTATTCCCTTTTGCCAGAGGAAGCGGCGTGATATTAAACGGCCGGGCACAGTCGCCCAAATCCTCCAGGACAACCAGTTGGTCAAACAAGGATGCGACCAGGTGACCAGGGGGAGCGCTGGGCGAAGCCCCGAGAACCAGCGCCCCCGGGAGCGACTCAAGAATCGCTGCCACGCGCTGCTGTCCGGCTGCTGGTTCTTCCTGCGGGTTGAGGCGTCCCTGAAAGACGAGCGTTCGCGGCTGCGGAGGAAGGGTGATCGGACCACCCATCACCGCTGAAGACGACGAAATCGCATAATAGATCTTATGCTTGGCAACGAGGGGAAGGTACCCATTATCCGCCTTAACACAGAGCGTTTCAAAGGGCAGGTACCATAGAAAACCATCTGGTACGATGATCAGTTGATCAAAATCCGCAGCCAGATCGGCTTTCGAACCCGCCACCAGGAAATTGAGTAGATTGGCCCCCGCCGATTGCCAGCCCGTCTCGGCCACGTCTTTGACCGTAAACTCGCGATTTCCGTCCAGAAAGCCGAGTTGCGTCAGATACTGGCTTAGCAACTTTTGCACCGCCACCTGTCCCCCACGGAGTTGCCAGGTGTCATACTGATCGTTCGTCACATAGAAGACAAAAACGTCATTCCCGGCCGCAAAGAACGTCCACAGAACGGCACCCGGCGGAAGCTGCTGGCGAATTTGCTTGGTCGGAATGACAGGTGGAAAGGGAACGCCTACAGCAGTGCGGTCCACGGCCATCGCACGAAGAAGACTTTCCTGTTTTCTGATAATCTCCATCCAGGCATCCCACTTTTTCTGGAGAGCCACCTGCTCCTCGTTGTTTTTGGGCACGAGACTGGTCGTCAGAAGTTCCTGCCGCAACTGCCGAGACTGCTTGCTGAGTTCGGCGAACTGGGGGTACCGTGCGAGCAGATTTTGCCGCTCCTGACGCGCCTGGTTATCGAGGAGGACCTCCGGAGCCTCGAGAAGTCGCCGCAAGGCGTCCAGCCGTCCTCCCAGCGGGAGAGCCGACTGAAACCGGTGCCGCCGGGCACGATCAGCTATTTCCAGGGCGTCCTCCCATTGCTTTCGCTGCCATGCGATGGCAAACCACTGGTCATAGAGCGTCGGATGAGGAGTCGAAATGACCGCCAGACATTCCAACGGATCGATCGCCCAATCGAGGTTTGTCGGGTCCCGTAGCAGGAGTTGATACAGCTCGTGGGCGGTCCGGGGCGTGATTGGCCCCCGCAGTCCGATTTGCCCCGACGCATAGACCTGAGAAAGACGCGATATCTGAAATAGCCAGAGGGACGTACTCCGCATCGCAGGGAGCGCCGCGTTGAGGGCCGCCTGCCCCTGCGCCGTGGCACCACTTTGGAGCAAGGACGCTGCGCGGAGAAACGCCAGCCGAGTCGCCAGGCGACCCGTGCTCATCTGTCGTCGGGAAACAATGCTCTGGGCATCATCGAGAGCCGTGGTCGCCATCGCCAGATTGTTCGTCGCCAGGGCCTGCTCTGCCAAACTGAGATCCAAACTGGCCTGGATGAAGGGAATCCGCTTGGTCTTGGCCCAGGCAAGAGCCGCGGGCAAGACTGGGTAAACTGTTTGCGATCGGCCAACCAGATGGGCCACTGCCGCCAACCGCAGGGCTTCTTCCAGCATCAGACCGTCGCCATAGTAAAACGCATCGTAGCTGGCCTCCTGGAAGAAATTGATGGCGGCTCCGTAATCCCCCCGGGCCAGGGCCAGTTTCCCAAGCTCGATCAGAGCGATTCCCGAAAGCTGGTGCTCAAACCTGCCGGCAACAGTCGTCGATCGTGTGAGAAGGGGAATCGCCGCATCCAAACGGCCTTCACTGACCGCGCTCAACCCCGCCAAAAGATCGCCCCAACACTGCGACCAATGGTTGGGCTGGGTGTATTGAACGGAAAACACACTCGATGCCGGTTTGCTTAGTGGATCAGCGAGCGACAGAGGACCAAGCAGTTCAATCCGTCGCCGCAACGCCAGCGCTGTGCAGCGAATGATCTCCACCACATTGATCGCCCGGGCTTCCTGCGGCACAATGGCGCCTCTCTCCAACAAGCTGGGATCCACAATGATCTGCGAATAGGTGTACAGGCCCGTGGAGGGCACCTGACCAACGGGGTTGGTCCGGGTCCTCTGTCCCCAGGGGATCGGCCGATTTGCACTGCTCAACGGACTTGCCCCCGTTGGTGGCAGAATCACCTGCTGAAGCCAGGTCGGATAGCTCAGGGCAATTTCCAGGGCCGCGGAATAGCTTTCAAATGCCCGATCGAGTTGCCCCATCTGGTAATAGCACTCCCCCATCATCGCGAGGTAGCACACGGAATCCATGAACCGGCGCGTGCCGAATTTCATGGCGCTGCGGTAGCAGGTGTCGAACATCTGGAGTGCATCGCGAAATTCCCCCTCATGCATCAGTTCCAGACCACTGTAATAAAGGGGTTGCGGCACCTGGCCTCCGGAGCTCAATTGAGCCAGCCCCAATTTGCAGAAGAAACATCCCAGCCAGAGCGCCAGCGCAAAGGCCAGCAGCCTCAGCTCCGCACGAATGCCGCGACGCAGCTTCTGTTCACCAAAACGCAGCCGCAAGATTTTTGATGCGTTCATTGAGCTCGCCTGTGGATGCCATGGCAAAAGGACCAACCAAGGGGAGCCGTTTCGTGAAGTCCTGACCACCGGGACCGCGGCCTTTCGCCCGTGCGGTCCTTCAACCCGGCCCCTTTCAGCTCCCCATTGGTAGATGACGACCACCCCTATTCGATCTTACGACTTTTTCCGAGCTCCCGCTAATAGGCGGCTAAAGTCTGCCTGCCTTGCAGACGATAACGGATATAACGAATCTGCCGGTCCGCTCGGCGGCTCAATGCTGACGTTTCTACTGCGGGGGACCGGGAGTGCTGAATCAGATAGGAAACTCGGGAAGGTTAGACGACCCTCTCGGAGATCGATGACAGAAGGACGCTGGCGTCGAAAACGGCCCTATCAGGAACACGGAGGTCGCGAATGGACGGCCGAAAATCACGCACAATGACTGCATTTCTGCTGCTCGGAGCGGTGTCGCTGGGGACGCTCCTGCTGGGTGCAGGGTGCCAGGTGGATGTCGGAGGACAGACCCTTCCCAGCCCCTATTACATGAAGGATGACGTGCAATACTTCGCGCCGGGTCCGGAATTCAAGCTTGCCCGCGAGGCGGCAGCACTTCAGCAGGCCAAGGCCCAGCAGATGCAGCACGCCCCTGTCCGGTAAGCGCGAATTCTTGACCTGAAGCTAGAAACCCCGATGACCGCGGCGCCAGACCGTGGTGCTCGCACGATGCGTCCATCTGTCTGGGATCAATGTGCTGTTTTAAAGTGCCCCCGCCATCCACCGGGGCATTTTTTGTAGGAGCACATGCCAGTATGGACTTCCCCTTCCGACTCCCTCTCCTGGCCGAGTACTGGATTGAGCTAGTATTGGTCTGGCTCGGTTTCGGGACTGTGGTCGGCCTTCTGGCGCGAGTCATCTTTCCCGGCCGCGAGCCAAGCGGTACCTTGGGCACGGTGCTGATCGGGGTGATCGGGGCCGTGGTCGGCCCTCTTTTCATGGAAACGGTGTGCCGTCTGGAGGGGTTCAACCCCATCAGTCTCCTGGGTTTTGTGGCGGCACTCGGGGGAGCCTCCGTGGTGCTGGTCCTGTATCGCTTCCTCCTCCTAATAATCAGCGACCATCTTCCGCCGCAACCCACCGAAGAACATCTCGCTCCTCCCCCCGAATACCCTCCACCACCGCCACCCTACGAATACCCCTGGCCACCCCCTCCTACCGCATGAATGAATGTCGATCACTCCTGAAGGCCCAACTCCGCGGGCGGAACGACAGAATCGCGCATCGTTAAGTCGCGAAAGCGTTTAAAACGGTGGAACGTGAGGTAGTTGGCGTCGTGAGCATTGTGAGCGCCGCCTGCCTCATCGTCGTAGGCGGTGCGAATAGCGGCGATGATGTCGTCCCCGTCAAACAACCAGTCAGGGTACTGGAAGGCGTGCCGCTGAGTGTCCGAATGGTAAAGGAGTACGGTGCGGATCTCCCAATGGCGCAGGTCCGGCGAGGCAACTAATGCGAGCGTGTTGCGGACCCTCGCTGCGTCTAGTCCTTGATGCCGGGGAGGCACCCAGTTGACGAGTGACCAGTACCGCCGGGACTGCGGATCGAAGCGGATGGTGAATTTCTTGGCCCCGCCCGGAAAATCCACAAAATCCTCATGGGGATCAAACCGAAGAGTTCGCCCGTCACGAGCCACATGAACGACGGCGGCTTTTCCTCCCTCGGGATAGGCCACCCGCAGAATGTTGAGAATCTCCCCCGCTGGACCAATCACGATATTTCCTTCCAGAAAACCGCCGAACCCCCCATCAAGCCACGATGAGTCACCAGGTAAAGGATCACTCAGAGTCCAGTTATCGGCCACGAGAAGGTCTGCGTCGGTAGGAGCTGAAATAACCCGGGCGCGAAACGATCGGCCCCATTGCCGCGGATTTGTAGTGTCTTCCACCGCCCGCCAGATTCGCCCACTGTGCTCGACCACGGGCACAGGCGCACAGTGAAAGCGTCCTTTTGCAAGCAGCCCGCTCTTTTCATCATCCGGTGAAGTCCACGTTCGCCCCCCATCCTGGGAGCGTCGGATAACGAGATTGCCGTAGTGACTCCACGTCCCCAAGAGATAAAGGTGCCCGCGATGGACAAACAGGGTGGACCAGAACTGCCCCTCCACATCAGCCACGTGCTGCCAGCTTTCACCACGGTCTTTTGAGATGAAAACCCGGGTTTTCGCCCTCTCGTGCTCGGTGGAACCCGGCCCAAATTCGTCGTGGGAGGCCACATAGGTTCCATTCGGAAGAACCGCGAGACTCGGCGACCCGATGTAAATGCCAGTGGTCCGCGGCGAATGGTCGATAACGACCCCCGGAACCGTCTTGTGGGTCGGTTCACCTTCAGCCGGGCTCCACACCAAAACAGCGAAGGCAATTATTCCCACCCGGATCAAGACGCGAAGCAACCTCATGGGATAGCTCCCTTCAGGCCTCTGGCCCTTTGACAAGATCGTCCGGCAACACCGACAGCGCGAGATACGAACTCTGCCGAGAAACATCCGCAAGCGATTGAAAACTGTACAGGAATTCCGCGGTCATCTTGAGAAACTCGCCCGCAATCTGAGGACACCGGTCGGCCACCTCATTCACTTCCCAGCGGTCATCGGGTTTCACGAACAGCCTTACCCGGCGGCGAAGTTCTTCGATTTCCCAGTCACTGAGCGAGTCCTCTCCTTCCTGCGTTCTCATCTTCACAAGATTGGCAAGATCTGCCCGGGCACTTACCACGGTGAGATCCTGAAGTGTCGCCTCATCGGGCACTGCCTCCTCACCGCTTCCCAGCGCACCTGAGGAATCCGCGATCTCTTCAGCGTCTTCTTGACCCACCAGTCGTACCTGTGCGAACCACCCACGTGTGCGCACCGCCAGGGTCCGGTGTCCATCCCAAACGAAGAGGCGATCTCGCACCTGATCCACCTCTCCGCGAATAATCGGAAGGAGATCTTCCCCGCCAATCGCAACCCATGTTTTTTCCGGACCAACCGGATTTCCAGTCCGCCCGATGGGCGTATCCACACCCACCCAATTCAGAACGGTAACCGCCAGATCGTGCGGATAGACAAGGGCCTGGCTCCGTTCCGATTGCCCAAGCCCGTCGGAAAACGCCACTATGAAGGGAACGTGGAGCAGTTCCGCGTGCAACGGAGTATGCCACGTCCCCAACCATCCGTGCTCTCCCAGAGGCATTCCCCGGGCTGAGGTGATGACCAGCATCCACGGCTCGCGATGGGCAAGTTCCTCCAGTGTGCTCCACAACCCGGCCAGGCAAAGGTCGAGAACTTCCACCTGCGCGGCATAGGCCGAAACAAACGGCAACAGCCAGTCCGGGTCGACCTCTCCCCGAAAGCGGAGTCGTGGCACGTTGGTCCCCGACCACGGCTCGGGATCGCCCTCTTCATGGTGCCGCATTCGCATCGTCAGCGGCGCATCCCAGTGATTTCGCAGGTCGGAGAGATGGCACCACACCAGCGCCGTCCCTTCAATCTGTGACAGCGTTTCGCAGACTTCAGAAAAAACCACAGCCGTGCGGGTCTCCGCCCAGTCCTCTGCCGGCCGACCCACCGGAGTCACAGCGGGCTCGCCCTGGACAACGCGAAACGAACTGTGCTCTTCATCACCCGCGTCGTCCGGCAACTTACCGACCAAGCGATGTTCCTCAAAAGTTTGGGCTAGCGGATGTGCAAGAACGCTGCTTTCTGGACTGATGAGGACGGTCTTCCAATTTTGCTTCCGCAGGAGGGACACAATGGACCGCTGTGCTGGGTCTTCCTGCAAAGTGCCGTCGCCGGAAGTCTCCTGCGATGACACACGATCTCCCAGGCTCACCGAATTACCCACCGCTGATCGGTGCAACGCAATTTGCGTGGGGTGGAATCCTGTCCACAGCGCTGCCGTTTGCACAGCGCGATGCGGCGAACCAATCAGACAGTGATCGAACACAAAACCGTTCGCAGCAATGCGATTGAGCGATGGGGTTTCCACCCAGTCGTTGCCATACGGCCCCAAAAACTCCGCGCGCAATCCGTCGGCCTCGATCACAATGATTTTCATAATGCTCCGTTATGGCTGAGGTCTCACGTCTTTTTCCCACCGTTCCAGCAGTTGACGCAGCTGACCTGCAAAATCCGGCCGGGCCGCAAGCAGGTCCTGGCTCTCACCCGGATCCCTCACCAGATCAAAGAGATACTCCTCCACTTTATCACCCATCCGGTGTCGAAGGTACTTCCAGTCTCCGTGGCGCACGGCCCACCAGGTGGAGTTGCCCCGTCGCGCCCGCCAATACACGGTACGGGGTATTGGCGGATGATTCTCTTCAACCAGCTTTAATACATCGATTCCGTCCAGCCGAGATATTCCATCCGGTTGTATACCAGCAACGCGTAAGATCGAAGCGGTCCAGTCCATGGTCAGACAGACCTGTTCACTCACGGCGCCCGACGGCACGTGTCCCGGCCAGCGTACGATCGCCGGAACGCGGATCCCGCCCTCCCACGTGGTTCCCTTTCCGCCGCGAAATGGTTTATTGCTGCCGGTCTTTGTGGCCCCGTTGTCGCTGGTGAAAATGACCAAAGTGCGTTCAGCAAGTCCGCATCGATCGACCGCCTCGAGGATTTTTTGAATCGCCTGGTCCATCTGCTCGATCATCGCCACATAGGTCCCCGGATCACCTGCCGATTGATCCCACGCCGGATCGTTGCCCGGAAGAGGATGGCCCCGATCGTCCCCCGGACTTTGATATGGACTATGCGGGGCGGTAAACGAAACATAAAGAAAGAACGGAGTATTCGAATTCTCCTGAATAAATTCGCTGGCGAGTTCTCCTATCATGTCAGTAAAATACTGTTTGATATACACAGGCTGGCCATCCTGATAGAGATTGTGAATTCCCAGAGTGTCGACGTGATAGAAATAATCCATTCCTCCGCCCAGACAATAACGTGCCATGTCGAAGCCATGCTTCTCCGGCCAAAACTGCTGGTTGTATCCCAGGTGCCATTTCCCGAAAAAAGCGGTTCGATAACCGGCGGCTTTCAGAAGTCGGGGGATCACAGAGACCTCCGGTGAAAGGCCCAATTTTCCGGCAACTGCCAGAGCCATCGCCTCGTCGTATCTCCCAACGTCACCGGTACCGATGGCACACTCCAGCCCGACAAATCGCTGCTGGTATCGGCCTGTCAGAAAGGCGGTCCGTGTGGGTGTGCACTCCGGACCGTTCGCATAAGCCTGCGTGAAGCGGGTCCCTTGTCGAGCCAAACGGTCCAAGGCCGGCGTGGACAGATCACTTCGGCCGTAACAGGGGAGATCGCCGTAGCCAAGATCATCCGCGAGGACAAAAACAATATTGACACGTTGCGACGCTGCCCACCGCCCCGAGTTCTCGGCTGTCGCAATCTGCCGCTGATCAAAAGTACCGCCCAGCAGGCTTGCAACACTGCACGCCACCACCACAAATGTGCGCATACTCATTTCCTCGCTTGTCTTTTTGACGTTTTCGTATTTCGTAGCGAACATAATGAAGTGCGATTTTTAGTCCCTAAATACACACGCGCTTCCGCATTGACTCATGACAAATACACGTTCCGTTCAGAAGCTCTCCGAGCGGACGGTGCCGCCATTTTAACCCCGAACCTCAATAACCGGTACAGCGCCTGCCCATCATGGTAGGACACAACGGTGCTGACATGGTGGTTGTCGGAAGGGCACTTTTTCAGGAACCGAAGACTCTCCAAAGCCGAGCTGAACGGGTGATCGCCCGCCCGCGCAAAAAGGTCCGATGAGATCAACCGTGCTTAATGGCCTCAGCACACCTGCCCGGGTCGGCAGGATTGCGCTCAGAGGAGGTCAACCTTGCTTTGCCGTTTCAGCTTCCCAGGCGGGATAGAAGAGACGATTGGAGATTCTATTGACGCCTCAGCCATCTACCCAACCAAATCCAGCACAAATGGGAAGCAGAGAGATCACGATCCAAACACCGACAAGATCACAGCCAGAAGGCGTCAAAGGGACACCAGGCGCGTAACAACGAGGATTCGCTCTGATGCGTTCCCCCCAACCCGTCCCTTCACGCTGGCTTCCGCGTCGCCAGTTTTTTCAAAAAATCAAGCTGGAGCGGAGGGGATTCGAACCCCCGACCTCTAGAGTGCGATTCTAGCGCTCTCCCAACTGAGCTACCGCCCCGGGGCCTTCTCAAAGTGGGCGATGCGGGACTCGAACCTGCGACCCCCAGCTTGTCGAGCTGGTGCTCTAACCAACTGAGCTAATCGCCCATCTCTCTTTCCTGGCCGTTCCGACCTCGGTCATACCAGCGGGGACGTCGCCACTGAACAGCCTCAGCCATCCTCACTCTTCGGATGGATTAAGCTGACCGCAAGTGGCACTCATGGCTCGCGGCAAGCGCCGGATCTCCCGGCAGACCGACCGGACTTGCTGGCCAAGTACTCTGGTTCTATTTTAACCGCCCGAGGCACGGGTAAGTCAATAGCCCCTGACACATCTCCGCATTCCCACTTTCCCCCGCCAATGGGCACCCGAACGTCCACACGGGTCGGCCTCAGTCCGGAGGGACCTCCTTGTCAGGTTGGATGCTCCACTTCGCATTCGCCGGCACAACAAGCGTGCCCTTCCCAACGACTTCTCGGAGGGACCTGCTTGTTAGGTCCGCCGAACAACCTTCGATCACCCATTGCCTTTCACCGGGGACTGAAGGTCCGCGTGGAAAGCGGGGCTAAAGCCCCGCACTCCGCATAACAAGGACCCGGTTCGCCCGGGCCACGCCATTGGTAGGGGCAATTCATGATTTGCCTCTGCAACCCGTTTTCACTCGTGGCATGTGATGGTTATTGGTAAAAGTAGGGCCGCCGGCGGGCACAACCGTCATATGGTCGGTTTCCGGATGGCCGTTTACAATGGGCGGATATCCGATCGTACTCTGATTCCAAATACCAAGGCCTGCAGCGCTTGTGCCGGATCAGCTAGCCAGAGAGGGGAGGTCCGCCCCGATTTCTGGCACATTCCGGTATCGCTATATATTTGATTTTCGTCATTCGGGATCGTGCTCATGGCGAAGGCAACATATAAATCCGCGGGTGTGGACCTGGACCTGTATCGCCAGGCGATGGCCCGAATCCCACACCTCCTGCGAAGGACGATGACACCGCGGACCATCGATTTGCCCAATGGTTTCGCGGGGTTGTTCCGTCTGGACTTTCCCTGGCCCCTGTTTGCACGGCGGTATCAGGATCCCGTTCTTGTCGCCTGCACGGACGGAGTCGGCACCAAGCTCAAGGTTGCGTCCCTGGCAGGCGTTTACAATACGGTGGGGATTGATCTTGTGGCCATGAGCGTCAACGACGCGTTATGTTGCGGTGCTGAGCCGCTCTTCTTTCTGGATTATGTGGCCATGCCCAAGGACGATCCGCCGCTTCTGGAAAAGCTGCTGGAGGGCATTGTGGAAGGGTGTCGCCAGGCGGATTGTGCCCTTCTGGGCGGGGAGACAGCGATCCTTCCAGACCTGTATCAGCCGGGTGATTTCGATCTGGCTGGCTTTTGCGTGGGGGTGGTGGAGAGTCGTTCCGTCATCACCGGACAGACTATCACCCCAGGTGATACCGTGTTGGGACTGGCCTCCACCGGCTTTCATTCCAACGGATACAGCCTCATTCGCAAGGTGGTGTTTGAAATGGCCGGACTGAAGGTGGGGGACTTTATTCCGGAATTGGGCATGACCGTGGGCCAAGCACTGCTTACACCGACGCGCATTTACGTCCGGCCAATCCGAGCCGTGTTGCGGTACTATCGGGTTAAGACGGTAGTTCATGGGATTGCCCATATCACTGGTGGCGGCATTCGCGAAAACCTGTCGCGAATCGTGCCGGCGGGCGTGCGGATCGTTTTGGACAAATCCGCCTGGCCGGTGCCCGCCGTTTTTCCCTGGGTGCAGCGGCTCGGGGATATCGATGACGAGGAAATGGAAAATGTTTTTAATCTTGGGCTGGGTATGATCCTCGTCGTCAGCAGTTACTATGCAACCAGTATCCGCCATCAGCTTGAAGACCAGGGCGTTCCCTGCTGGGAAATCGGCCGGGCAGAGGCAGCCGAGGCAAGCGGGGTGGTGTGGGCGGGAAAGTCATCGTAAGCTTTTTGGGACCCCCGTTATTTCACGCCCGCATAACATCACAGGCCGCCTGGGAACAAGGCTCATCGACGGCACTCATGGACTGGGACTAACGGCGTCGAACGATGTTCACGGGGCGGCAGGCAATCTAGAAGGCAAGGCGTCAACAGCCGGCCACCCAGCCAGTGGCTTGAAAAATGTCTCAGGCGGCGCGAGCCTTTCGAACTCGAGAACGTCGGGCGGCAGGGATGGGTGGTTCCGAGGTTTCGCCGGTGTTCAGGTCGGCAGCCGTGGAAGCCGTCCTATCCTCGGGATAAGGATCGGGCACAAAAAACCAGGAATCCGCAACGGGCACAGGCCAGGGATTCTTAGTGGCATCGAGGGGATCGGTGCTTGAGTCGAGCGGTCTCTGTTGCTCGGCCTGATCGACTTCTGGCTCTTCTTTAGAGGTGGAATCGCCCTGGGAGGTGCTTTCGGGTAGTGGGTCCCCGGCCAGAGGCGTCCCGGTAGGATCAGTCATTCCCCCGGCATCGGGGACACTGGACAACGAAACGGGGTTGGACGAAGTCTCCCGGGCCGGTGCAGCCTCGTGGATCGGCGTGGAATGCGATCGCGTCGGCGAGCGCTGAGGTCTACGCGCGGACTTGCCGAGAACCGTCGATGACGTCAGATTCGTCACTGGAATGCCCAGGTTGTGGCAGACGTTTGTAATATGCTCGTGACAGGTTAGCAGGAGGATTTGCTGGCGAGGTCCGGCGAACTCAGCCAGCGTTCGACAGGCCGCCCGAACTCGGTCCTGATCAAAATTCACCAGGACGTCATCGAGGATGAGCGGCAGTTGGACTCCGCGAGCCGCCCAATCACTGGCCAGAGCCAAGCGTAGGGAGAGGAAAAGTTGTTCTCGGGTACCACGGGAAAGCTCGTCCACACGGCGGAGGTTTCCGGAATGATCTTCGGTGAGGAGCACACGCTCGGCAACGGGCGTCCAAACGCGGCGGTAACGGCCCTCTGTCATCGCTTCCAGGAACCTGGAGGCTTTTTGCAGGATGCGGGGTTGCCGTTCGTGCTCGTAGTGCTGGCGAACTTTTTCAAAGAGGAAAAGCACCAGCCGGGGCAATCGCTCGCGAATGAGGCCAGGGCCGAGCCTATAATCGAGGGTCGCCAAAGCCAGGCGTTTTTCCTCGATGCGGCGGTCGCGGGCCAGCGTCTCGATTTCCGCCGTCAATCGCTCCAGCACCTGGCGACAGGACGTCACCTGACCACTGTATTCTTCTACTTTGGCCAGTGCTTCCTGATAGCGCGATTCCAAACCAACGAAGAGATCTTCAAGCTTTTCCCCTGCTCCGAGGCGTGATGACACGCCCTTGACCGCCTGCCGGAGCTCAGTGGTGATTTGTTCGTACTTCTGCTGAAGCTCCTGGCCCTTTCGCCATTGATGATGGGCCCTGCCCAGCGAATCGGAGAAGCCCGTGCGACGCCTGAAATGGCGGATGTGCCGCTTCAAGGCCATCTGTAATTTTCGCACAGTTTTCTGTTGACGCTGAAGATCTTTTAATACAGCCCGCCCTTCGCGAAGAAGTTGTTTTTTCTCGCGGGCATGGGCGATCGCTTCATCATAAGCGGCCAGCAGCATGTCGAGGAGGAGCTCCGGGGAACTATCCGGGGGCTGAAGTCCGGCAACCTGCGCGAGTTGCTGCAGGCGAGTGGACCATGTCTCATGCTGTCGAAGTAGCGACAATCGCCGTTTGTTGACCGATTCCCAGCGCGAATAAAGTCGGCAATACTGCCGGAGCGTTTGGAGTGCCATCCCAGCAGCGGCAGGGTTCTCCGGTAAAGGAACTCCTTGCTGGGCAAAGAAAGCTGCCACGCCACGAGCAGTTTCCTCCAATTGGGCCCGTAGCTCGGCGAGCTCTCGCTCCGCTTCCGCGATTTGCTGGGCTAAATGATCAAGTTGCGTTTGAAGCAGGCCCAAGGACTCAAGCTCGCGAATCTCGTTTTCTAGTGCAGGAAGCTCCCGCGGCAAATGGGTGGGCGCTGATGTGATCGCCATTTCCAAACCAGAAACCTGCTCCGTGAGACGCTCGCGCTCCGCCCGAAGGGCTTCCCATTCTTGCAGGATCGCATCGGCGCGAGAGCGGTGGAGACGCTCGCCGTGAAGTTTGACCGCGACTCCTGTACCGACCAGAACGGCACCGACCAGCACACCGCTCCAGCCCAAACCACTCACCGGAAATATGGCAAGCGTCAGCAGGGACAGCAGAACGAGGGCCAGCCCCAACACAAAGGGAACCGCCACAAACAACCAAGTTCGCCCGGGAAGTAGGGCTTCTTTCATGACGGCGAGCCGTTCCGCGCGAAGCTCCCTCTGCCGGTTATCTAAGGAGGCAAGCTGCTCTCTGAGCTGGGCCAGCTTTCGAAGATGCGTGGCCTGGCGACTGCGTTCGTCGAGGGCCGTCGGGACGTTTGCCGCATGAAAGATTTCGAGCTTCTGCCGCAATTGTTCTGCTAGGCGATCTTTTGTCGCCCGGTCGGTGGCAAGTTTTTGCTCTTCCGTCTGGATTCGCTGGCCAAGCCGCTCCCACTGAGTTATGGCGCGCCGAACGTCGCCCCATGACCAATTTACGGGCCAGTCCAGGGTCTTCGCACCAAGGCGACTTTGGAGACTCTCCAGTTCCCGGTCGAGACGATCCTGCTCCGCTTGCAGAACGTTCAACGTCGTCCGGAGATTGACGAGGTCGTTTCGGATGGGCCGGAGGGCCTCGAATTCGGTGGCGTGGGCCAGGAGTGCCTCGTTGATTGTGATTTTGCTCAGCCGAGTTTTTACCTGGGAGTGCTGCTCCTTGAGCTGTTTTAAGGCCTCTTTGGCGGCGCGCAGCCTTTTGCGCAGGTGGGCCACGCGCCGGAAAAAAACCTCAGGAACACCGACCAGGGGTCCCACCTCGCGGAGTTCCTTCTCCACGAGACAGCGTTCCTCCCACAATGGCAGGAATTGCCGAAGCGCTTCCCATGTCTGGCATTTCTCGCCCCACTCCGCGAGGGCTTCTTCTGCCCTGGCGCACTGCTGCTCCGCTGTCTTTCGCGCGGCGAGAAGTCGCGCAAACCGAACTGCCGTCCTGGGAGCCTCTTGCAGTTCCCGTTCCAGCCGATCCCGCTCCTCAAGCAACTCCTCGAGAATTTCACCCTGCCGGTTTGCCTCAGCCTGTTCCTGTAAACGCGCAAGGACTCGCCCCAAAACGGCTCGGTCAATCCCCAAACTCAGGTCGTAGAGGAGTTCACCCGTGGCCGCAGTCTCGAGCGTTCGAAGATAGGCTATGTCTTCCAGATTGACCGCGAAAATGGCGTTGAACGTGGTCTCGTCGAGAGGGCACAGAAGACGGAGCGTCTCCTCGGCCGGGCTATTCCGGTTACCGTCAAAGACCTCGATGACCTCACCACGGCTGGGTGTCCACCGCCGGTAGACCTGGAAGACAGTGTCCTGATGCTCACACACCAGTCGTCCCGCAAGCACCGGATCATCGGCCGAGGCAAAGCTGCTTCGTTGTTGAAAACCGAAGAACATTCCCCGCAGAAATTCCAGCAGGGTGGACTTGCCCGTCTCGTTGGGGCCGAAAAACACGGCCAGTCCAGAGGGCAACTCCCCGCTGGACCAATCACGCCAGATTCCAAACCGCTCGATGTCGATCTGGCGGAGTCTCATTCAGCGCGTCCTCCACCACTACGCGTTGCGGGCTGGTTCTCTTCCAGCAACACCAAACCATAAAAAAGGGCCTCTCGAACGATTTCCGGCCAACCGGTCTGCCACTGATCGGGGCATCCGCGAAACACTGGAGACAGTTCCAATTCGCTCGCTGGCAAGCATTGGGAAAGAAATTCACGAGGATTCGTTGCCTCTAAGGCCAATCCCTGCCTGAGCAATTCTCCGCGAAAGCTCTCCTCTTGCAGCCAGGTTTCCGGCCAGGGATCACTGGGATGCCAGGTCACCTCGATCGGCCAGACGTAAGGAGGGCTTTGACCGTAACGCATCCGCAGCAGTTCGAGGATTTCCCGATCAAATCCCTTCATCCGCCACGGCATGAGCGCATGGGGCGATCCCTCCAGGCGAATTCGCACAAGCCAATCGGCATCCCCCGCTGCCCGGCGGGCCTCGACCTCCTGAATGATTTGGGACACAAGCTGGGGTTCGGTGCTTTCCGCTGCCACGTGGACGGTGAGCGTGTGCCACCGCAAGGCCGCCACGGAGAGGGAACGCAGAAAAACCTTTTTCGGCCCATGCAGCTCGACAACCGTGATGGACGGAATGACTTCGGGATCTGAAAAGCAGACAAAGGCCGGGCCGGGGTCGTGTGCCTTCACGCCTGCCCAATCAAACTCCGTGCGGACTCGGTGTCCCCCCAATGCCCAGTAGTCTGTCTCAATTTCGTCCGCGGGATTGTTCCCGCCTTCACCGATGTCCTGTCCGTAAGCCAGACCAACAGTGAAACCCTCCAGGGACGACGGTTTTTCCGGGAACGTTTTCAGCGGGGCTGCCTGGGATGTGATGACAAGCTGAAGTGGTCCTCCGGGAGTGGTCACCGTGGAAACGCAAGGTTCATCACCCAGAAAGAGGTGGACGTTGGGCGGAAGGGGGAATTCCTCCGGCCAGGGACCACAGCGCTCGAGCTGGCCCCAGAGCCAGATCACAGGAACATGCTGGGAAGCGAGTCGCTGGCAAAACTCGAAAACGGCGAACCAATCCCCAGGGGCCGCGGTCGCCGGATTCAGGACGTCGCCGGCAAAAATCACCGCATGGGCCCCCTCACGACTGGCCATTTCTGCTACCCGAAGTAGAGTCTTTCGGGGGGCCTCGATCAACCGCTCCACCACCCGGGGCGGAAGTTCGGGAACACCTTCAACGGCCTCGCCAAGGCAGAAACCGCTTGCGTGGATGACAGTCAGCGGCGGCACGGTGAAAAATCCCTTAACTCAGCGTCAAATTGTATTAGCTGTGCATATTGCCCAGATTACGCAGCGGCGCATATCTCCGCTTCGTGAGACGGCGGCAGGCCGAGAATAGCAAATCCCCGCCGCTGACGCTATGGGAATTCTTCAGGGGCAGGACTTATATCGTGAAGTTCGATTAGGGGGGATCGTACCCACCGGGATGCCAGGGATGACAGCGAAGAATCCGACAGACTCCTTTCCACGTCCCGATGAATGCCCCGTACTTTTGCACGGCCTGAATGAAATAGAGCGAACAACTCGGCTCAAAGCGGCAACATCGGCCAAGCATCGGACTGATCGTCCATCGATAAAGTGAGACGATCGCGATCAGAACACCGGCCAGCACCCAATTGACGCAGAGGTAAACCGCCCTGATCGTCCACCTAATAGGACAAATAATTTTTGCCCACGTTGACATCCGACCGTTGCAAGACAGGAGGCCGCACGCCGCTTGATCGCCAACCTGATCATCTAAAAGCGCGGTCCGCGCTCGATCCAGCTCAGCAAAGGGGGTATCGCCGAAATCAAAGGCAGTTGCGGAACTCAGGCTGCCGGAACGGGAAGCCTCGCCGGTGTCAGGTCCAGATTTGGGCGGCAGTGGGGACGTCGGTTGGTCATTCGGTAAGTTTCTGCTGACCTCCTGCCTTGATGCACCTGCTCGTGAACGCTGGCGGCTGGGCTCCTCTTTTGATCCACTAGTGCGCTTTAATCGCCGGGCAAGCTGTTTCATGAGGGAGGGTATGCGATACCACAGCTCGTGAAAGTCGGGCTCGATCCCTTTTCTGGGAATGACGATGTAGTCGATGCCGGACGGGATATCCGCCTTTCGTTGCCGAAAGACCTCCCGAATGAGCCGCTTCCAGCGATTGCGAAAAACCGGTTTGCCGAGCTTGCGGGATACGGAAATCGCCAGCCGGGGATGGGGCAGATCGTTTTCGCACCCGTAAATGACTAGCTGCTCGTCAGCCACGGAGCACCGGCGGGCAAAGACCCGATCGATGTCTCGCTGTTTACGGATGCGGTATTCCCGACCGAAACTCTGATCCACTGTTGCTCCCTCACCTGTTTGCCCAAACACCCGGGGCCAGCGACTGGGCGTTTCTGATGGCAGCCGCCTCACACAGCGCGGCAACATGCAGGTTTTTCCGGCGATCACTGTGACGAATCACCGCCACGTGACCCCGGTACGCACGTTTGAAGTGTACGCATCCTGGAGTCGTTGGAGGCTTTCTTTCAGGTTCTCGGGGATATGGGGAGGCGGCACGATGAGAACTTCCACATACAGATCACCCGCCGGCTCTCCGGCCGGTCGAACTCCGTAGCCTGGCACGCGAAGTTTCTTTCCACTTGCCGTTCCTGGCGGAATACGTAAGGAAATCGTGCCGTGAGGTGTGGGCACGTCCACTTTCGCGCCGAACAGGGCCTCGGGAATGGTCACCGGCAGTTTGACGTAAAGGTCTTTGCCTTTCCGCTCAAAATGCGGATGCGGGGCTACGTGGACGGTGAGATACAGATCGCCGGGCTCTCCGCCATAAGGTGCCGGAGCTCCCTGGCCTCTGAGACGGATCCGTTTTCCGTCCTCGATCCCAGCGGGAATTTTCACGCTGAGGGTTTCGCTGCGGCCATCCGGTCGCCTGACGCTGATGGCAACCTCTCCCCCTTCGACTGCGGTCGTGAAAGGAATGGTGACCTCACTTTCGATATCCTGACCGCGAAGTCCGGCTCCGGTGGTTTCGGCCGTTCTCCCTCGCCCGGCCGTTCGGCGGAAATGTTGGAAGAGGTCCTCAAAACCGCCCATGCCCCCTCTACCGCCAGGGAAATCCTGGTACCGCTCCTCAAAGAACCGGCCGAGATCGAAATCGTCGCCGAAGAAGAACGTGAATTCGCCGGGCCCGGTCTGCGTGAACCCCCCTCGCCCTGTCCCCGGCCTAGCGCCCGCTCCCGCGCCCGCGTATTGGAACGACGCCCCATAGCGATCGTACATCTCGCGCTTTTGAGGATCGCTGAGGACCTCAAACGCCTCCTGGACCTCTTGGAATTTCTCCTTGGCGTTTTTGTCATTCGGGTTGAGATCCGGATGATATTTGCGCGCAAGCTGCCGATACGCCTTCCGGATTTCCTCATCCGTGGCGTTCCGCGGAACTCCCAAAATTTTGTAATAGTCGCGTGCCATAGCAGACGGTTTATGTCCTTGCAAACGGAATTGACTTTGCTGACTTCATCGATGCGACAAGCGGGGACTTTTACTCCGACCCTGTGCCGTTGAACGGCAGTTTTCCTTCTGCCTCTTCAGAGGGGATTCGGTCGATACGATTGCGGTGCGCAATTTTTATGAAACCCGGCCAGAGTCCTGTTCGATTATCAGGCCATCGCATTCCGACCGGTTAGCCACGACCCAGCTCCACCAAATGGCTTCTAATTCAGCATAATCGATGGGTCTTTCGAATGGTATTCTACCCGTGGCCATCCTTCCGCGACCGCGCCGCCCGATGCCGCTTTTACGGAGGAAAACGCGAAAAGTCCCCGTCAATTTGGCAGCGATACCCACTCCTTTTTCCTTAATGCAACATGCGTACCACTCTTCAGTCGATAAAGAGGATCCCGGCGAAAATCGCCGGCTGATGGGAGGCATAACGCACAAGCGGTTCAAAAATCGCGGTTCAAAAATCGGCCCCGCAGCCCGAGAGCTTTGGGCAGGTCGAGCTTGTCAAAGTTCCATCATGGCGGTGACACTTGCTGGCCGTCCTGCACTGCCGAGAGATAGATGAACGTGTCGCGATCAATGGTCGTCGCAAGGGGCCGACAGGAACCGTCAGCGAACGCAAACTGGACAACACCCGGGTGACGAGAAGAAAACTGCCACCAGCCCCACCGCGTATCGTTGGCAGCGGTAGGTCCGAGGCCCCAGGCGCTGGCCATGACGCCACACCCAAACCACGAATACGCCCGCTCGGGATCTTCCGTGCCCCCCATGGCCTCGCCAAACAGGAGTGTCTGGCTGGTCCCATCGGTGATTGTGGAAAAGCTCTCCTGGGACCGATTCCAGAAAACTCCTCGAAACGCATCGCTGCTGGCAATCCCTGTGACCCCCATGTACCCCCCGGATCCCAGGTAATTTGTCCGTGCCAGAACATCCCCGGTGTTGTCGGAAAAGCTTGCCGCCGTCAAAGTGACATAGGGCGAAACGTAATGGAAATGGAGGATCACGATGGGACGCGCGATCCTGGTTGCGTGATCGGACGGACAGAGGAACACCCGCGGTTGCACCTGAGCGGCATCCCATGCTTTGGGGCGTTGCCAGAAGGCCTGTCCCTGCCGGCTGGCATCGTAAAGGGAAATCCCACCGAAATTCGGGACATCAGCGTCACTCTGGTCCTTGAGCGAGCCCTGTTCAAGGTAGGGCAGAAGATAGGCCAGGACACTCGTCCATTGCCCCGGGTAGGGGGGAACCGGGGCCTGTGGCAGCGGCCCCAAATAACCCGGCGGAAACTGCCGGTGAGAATCGTGGAAGTTATGCGCTGCTAGGGCCAGTTGCTTCAGATGGTTGAGGCATTCACTCCGGCGTGCCGCCTCCCGGGCCATCTGCACAGCGGGTAAAAGCAGCGCGATCAGCAATCCGATGATCGCCAGCACGACGAGCAATTCCACAAGCGTGAATGCCCGTCGCCTCGACAGAGACGAGAAATGGATGTTTGTTCCGGATGGAAGAATCACAGGATCACAGATGGCCGCAACAGCGATTGAAGTGGAACGCGTTGAATCCGGTTTTCACCAGCAAAAACCCAACTTCGCCCCACACCGCTCTGTCGAATACCGTACTAACGGCCGCACCAAAACCCGTCCCCGGTTTGGCGACCCGTTCATACCACAATCATAGCCATCCCAATGACTTCCGTCAAAAAAGCGGCCAGGCAGCCGTGACCCCATCTCATTCTGCCATTGCAATAAATGCGGAGCTTGGTAATGCCCAGGCGTGCTTTGACTGCAATCCCCGACCGATCAGGGGAAGTTATTCTTATTTCCCGGAATTTGCTATACTACTGGCTGGAATGCAAGAGTGTGAGAAATCTTCAGGTTGTGCGGAGTGTGTCAGTGAATGCTTCCTTGATCCTCGTTTTCAGCCGACCGCGCGCCGCCCAGGCAATTCCCGCCTTCCGGAAGCTGGTGGATAGTATCGTGTCCGCTATCTCTGGTGTACCCGCGGTCATTATTCCCCATCTTTACGACCTCGTCCCTCGAGGTCCGGTACTCCAGCGGTTGGAAAAGCTCTCCGGCGATATGATCCTCCTGGCTCCGCTATTTCCGCGGGCAGCTCAACTGGTCCTCCGCGCGAATGGATTGAACTATCGGCTGATGCAGGGAAAGGGAGATTCCGCCTCCGACACCACTTTTGGCACCCATCGGCTCTGGGCGTTTGACTACCGTGAGTATCTTTCCACGGAGGTTCTTAAACAGACCGTGATGGCTCTGGTATCGGAGATCATTGGGCAGGAAGAAGCAAGTCTTCCTTCCCTGGCGGAGAAACCGGAAGACCTCATCTGGGAAATCGACGAACCGATTCAGCCGCGCTGGTATCCTGTTATCGACGAAGACCGCTGCACTCTTTGTTACGAATGTCTCAATTTCTGCCTGTTTGGGGTGTATGACGTTCGGGAAGATGGCCGCGTGTTCACCGCCCAGCCGGACGCCTGTCGGCCAGGCTGTCCCGCCTGCGCGCGTGTTTGCCCGAGCGACGCCATCATATTTCCGCTCTATCCCGATCCAGCAATCGCCGGGGCCGGGCGCGAGCATCAGGATGGCTCCCTTGTTCCACCAGACCAACTGTTCTCGAGAGATCGTCTTTCTCGCGAAGAAGCCGAAAAGTGGCGGGCACGATTTGCTGGCACGGCCGCGTCGACGCCTCCCCAGCCGGTTACAGGCGCCCCTGCCGATACCGCCAGTGGGGACGAAACCCCCCGGAAAGAGGAGGCCGATCGCGATAGTCCAAGCCTCGATCGAGAAGCCAGAATTCCCGGTCCACCGGACATAAGCGACGAGGAAATCGACCGCTGGCTGGAAGAAGCCGAAGGTGAGACGGGACACGATCGCACAGATTGAAATCAAGCAGGGTCATTGGTCTCGAGGCGGAACCGGGGCGATCGGTTTGGGTGGAACGGGGCGATTGGCATGGGTGGAACCGGACCCTCCAACCCCTTCCATGGAGGGACCCGCTTGTCCGGTCCGCTTGTCAACGGTAGACCACCTATTGGATTTCATCGGGCACGACAAGCGTGCCCCTCCGATTTTCCGAGGGACGTGTTTGTCACGTCCGCATATCAACGTTGGATCATCCATTGCCATTACCGGGGACTGAAGTCCCGCGCGGAAAGCGGGGCTAAAGCCCCGCACTCCATGGAGTGCGGCGATTCATCGCCGCTTTTCAGTGAAGGCTTTAGCCTTCACTGCGTTGCCGTTGATTCGGATTGAACTGGAGGCCCGGTTCCACCTGGATCGCGGCGGTTTCAGGTGTTTTGCCGCGACCACGAAAGCGGTCTACCGGTAGGGGCAATTCATGAATTGCCCCTACAATCTCGGAGGGACCCGCTTGTCGGGTCTGCTTGTCAACGTTAGACCGCCTATTGGATTTCATCGGGCACGACAAGCGTGCCCCTCCGATTTTCCGAGGGACGTGTTTGTCACGTCCGCATATCAACGTTGGATGGCCGATTTCGCTTCATCCGACGCAAGAACAGTCGCTGGTAGTGGCGATTCACGAATGGCCCTTACCAAAGCTTTAGGCCGCGGCACCTGATAGGTTTTTTCCAAAGTGGGGAGCCGGCGGAACGCCAAAAGCTTGACACGGGCATCTCAGCAGTGTAAAAAGATTTCGGCGTGAGTAGGCTAATGGGCATGTCCTTTTTGGAGGTTTAATGCTATGCTGCGAAAACGTGACTTGAAAGGATTTACGCTTGTCGAACTATTGGTGGTCATCGCCATCATCGGTATCTTGATCGCTCTTTTGCTACCAGCCGTTCAGGCAGCGCGTGAAGCTGCTCGTCGGAGTCAATGCACTAACAATCTCAAACAGATTGGCCTTGGCCTGCATAACTATCACGATTCACTCAAAACGTTGCCACCTGGCTCCTTCAATCTGCGCGAGCAATGGTACTCAAACGGCACGAATTGGCGAACACTCATTCTCCCCTACATCGAGCAGAAGGCGGTGTATGACCAGTTGGCATTTCGCAGTGACTTTCCCTACACGTTCATGGCCGGTGGTGCGGCAGGAACAACCAATTATCTCCAGGGCTGTCGAGTCCTGAGTAAACTTCTGATTCCCGTATACCGCTGCCCATCGACGGACATCCCTGTCTTTGACATCCAGGACGATCCTATTGTTAATAACAATCCTGGCCAGACGATGATGATCAATTATGCGGGAATCCAGGGAGCAGCGCGTCCGGTACCCGGCCCAGACCCCAACGCCGGCACCAAAGATTGTGGACACGGGTGGTCGTGTAACAACGGAATGATGCCTGCAAACGAGTGTTATGACTTGGCTTATTGTCGCGACGGGACGTCCAACACACTCCTGGTTGGGGAACAATCCGGGCGCGTCGGTGGGAAGAATCGGACTTCTAACTATTACGGGGGTTGGTACGGAAGTCGCCACCCCAGAACCATTGACGATCCCGCTGGGTGCGGTGATTTGTGGCAAACGGGAACAACCTGCGTGCGTTTTGGGCCCAATTCTCAGATCGTGCAGGTTGGAGCAACAGAGCACAAGTACCGCAATAACACGGTCCTCAATTCGATGCATCCTGGCGGCATTAATGTGCTGTTTACCGACGGGAGTGTCCGCTTCATCAGCGATACCATCGACTTGACGGACCTCAAGCGATTGGCATGTCGGTACGATGGCGAAACCACCACTGGATCGTACTGACCCAAAACCGACTTGCCATTGAAAACGGTGAGTGCCTCGGATTCGCTTCGGGGGTGCGCGATCTAGCGTTAACGGGGGGTGACCCGTCGCGGACGTGTCGGCTCACCGAACGCTTTCAAATCTCTGCGACGGTCTTAGTGCGCCCGCTCTCACTTGCGACAGTTACTCGGACAGGGCTGAGCTCAAACTTTTGCGACAAAGCATTTGGCCAATATGCATAACGCACAGGAGGCTTCAACGATGAAGGCAGCCGGGTGGTTGAACTTACCCCTTTACACCCTGTTGATTTTGGTGGTACTCGCTTCGGTAGTCTCGGGTTGCTCGGGTCGGAAAAGCAAGCCCAAAGGAACGGTGCAGGGCAAGGTTATCTTCAACGGTCAGCCATACACCGAGGCTTCCGTAGTTTTTCTCAATCAAGCGACTGGTCAGGGGGGGTCGGCCAACATCGAAAGCGACGGTTCTTTCCGTCTTCCTGAACCAATCGAAGTAGGTACTTACATCGTGTATTTAGCTCCCAAAATGGAGAACGATCCCACGGCCGAACCGAAACCTGTTTCAATTGACAAATCAATACCTGAGAAATACTGGAGTGAATCGACCAGCGATATCCGCGTTGAGGTTCAAAAAGGTTCAAACGAGTTCACAATCGAACTCAAGCCGTGAAATCCCAACGGTAGTGTGCCCGCACAAGCCTTCTCTGCTATGCTCACAGGGAGTTGAAGTGTCGGGCCTTCCCGCCGGGTAATCATGGTTACGCAGGGAAAATCGCCCTATAAGGTGGCGGTCCCGCAACTTAAGCGCCTTTCCTGACTGTCGGCAATCCGATTCTTGCCTCTTTGGCATCACATCGGCTATTCACTTTCGCGCTCTCCTGAAAGCTTTCCAAAAATTTTCTGCCGCGGCGCCAAGATTTCGCCTCTCGTCTCGAATACTCCTATAGGAAAGCACCTCGCCCAAGCCAGGCCATCAGCCTGTGAGGGAAATTTCCCATCCGCTCGACCTGGGTGAGTGCGAGAAGATAAGTTGTTTTGGCAGTGCCGAGAGGAGGATCAAGACATGTTGAAGAAATTTCTCATCGCCGGTGGACTGCTCGTGTTGGTCGGGACGCTCCTGCTGGGGCGGGACCTGGTGAGTTACGTTCGGACCTCCGCCCGCTCGGTCCAGGAGGCCGTGGTCGACGCGGTCCCCACCGAATTTCAGATCCGCCGGGCCCGCGATATGATCGAAGACCTGCTTCCCCAAATTCGCCAGAATATGCACCTGATCGCTCGCGAAGAAGTGGAAATCGAACGGTTGGAGCGGCAAATCGCGCAGGCCCGGGAGGCCCTTGAGCAGGAAAAGGCCGTCATCCTGCGGATGAAAAACGATCTGGCCAGCGGGAAACCGAAGCTCGTGTACTGCGGTCGCGAGTATTCTGCCGAGCAGGTCAGGCAGGATTTGGCCAATCGTTTTGAGCGGTACAAGACGAACGAAGCAACGCTTGCCAATTTGGAGCAGATCCGCGATGTCCGATTGAAAAGTCTTCAGGCTGCCCGGGCTAAAATGGAAAACATGCTGGCTGCGAAGCGGCAGCTCGAAGTGGAAGTGGAAAACCTGCAGGCCCGTCTGCAAATGGTGCAAGCCGCCCAGGCGACCAGCGCCTATCAGTTTGACGACAGCAAACTCGGTCGCATCAAGGAACTTATCACCGACCTGCGCACTCGCCTCGACGTGGCGGAACGACTGGTCCAATCGCAGGGTCTGTACCAGGGAGAAATCCCGGTGGAAAACCCCAACCAAAAGGATATCGTGGAGGAGGTGACCGAATACTTCGGCAACTCGGGCGAGTCTCAGGAATCTCCGGCCGTCGCGAAAGCTCATTAACCCCCAAAGCGATGATGTGGCCGTGGAAGGAGGCCTGCCCATGGTTCGGCCAGCAAGAGACGTTTTTCACTGGAAAGTATTTTCCAGAACTACCATGGGTCCACTGGGTATCGCTAAGAAATTTTTCCTCTGGGTGGACGAGGTGGGGGGATTCCTCGTCTGCCCACAGCCGACGGTGACGTTGGGCCATCTCGATTCCAGCGAGGCTGATGTGACCATCTCCGGCGATCTTGAGAGTCGCCATGTCACTCTCATGAGGGAAGACGATCTGTACGTCCTGGAGGCCCATGGCCCGGTGTGCGTTAACGGCCGGCCGGTTCAGCGGACGATACTCCCTGAACGGTGCGTACTCGACCTGGGAAACTGCATCCAATTGCAATTCCTTCGCCCCCATTCTCTGAGCGCTTCGGCACGCATCGATTTCGTCAGTGGCCACCGGACCGTTCCCAGTACCGATGGCATCCTCCTGATGGCCAGAAACCTTATTCTGGGGCCGCAAAATACATCCCATGTGGTGTGTCGCCATTGGAAAGAGCCGCTCATGCTTTACTGGGCTGGCGACGCCCTGCGATGTCGAGGCTCGGGATTGCTCACGTTGGACGGAAAGGCGGTTCGTGGAGAAGTGACGCTCACACTCGGTTCCCATGTTGAGGGAGCCGGGTGGCGTTTTCATCTTGAGCCAGCATAACTCAACTGGATCCATCGAACAGTCCTAACGCTCCACAGAATGTCTCCCTTCAAAAAGCTTTTGCAACAAGCGTGGCTGGCGACGGAGCCATCCGCCCGGTGCTACAATGAGAAAGAGCCCAGGTCCTCGGGCTCTGAACGAAAGTGAGTACTGCCATGCCCGTGGTCGATCGTAATCCGCCGGATCCTCGCGATCCTCTTCAGGCTACCCAGGCTACCGCTCCTCGCGGAGGGCCGATCGCCGAGGAATCACGGTTCCTGTACGCGAGCGGCGATCGTCCCCTGCCGGGCTTCACGATCAAGCGGGGCATTGGCCGGGGTGGTTTCGGCGAAGTTTACTACGCGGTCAGCGACGCCGGAAAGGAGGTGGCCCTCAAGCTCCTTTGCCGCCATCTCGACGTGGAACTTCGCGGAATCCAGCACTGCCTGAATTTGAAGCACCCCAATTTGCTCATGATTTACGATGTGCAGCGGGATCCGCGGGGCGACACGTGGGTCATCATGGAATACGTGCGGGGGAGTTCTCTGGAACAGGTTCTGGACAATCACCTGCAGGGACTGCCGCCCAACGAGGCTCTCGTGTGGTTTCACGGAATGGCCGCCGGAGTGGGCTATCTCCACAGCCACGGAATCGTCCATCGGGATCTCAAGCCAGGCAACCTCTTTCTGGAAGAAGGGGTCGTCAAGGTCGGGGACTATGGTCTGGCGAAATACATCTCCTGCAGTCGGCGGAGCGGGCAAACTCAGAGCGTCGGCACCGTGCACTACATGGCGCCGGAGGTCGGTCGGGGACGATACGGAAAGGAAATCGATATCTACGCGATGGGGATTATCCTCTATGAAATGCTCACCGGCCGAGTTCCTTTTGATGGCGAGAGTGCGGGCGAAATCCTGATCAAACATTTGACCGAAGCCCCCGATCTAGTGCGTATCCCGCAGCCATTTCGCCGGGCCGTTGCCCGGGCGCTGGAGAAGGATCCCGACCAGCGCTACCACAGCGTCTCGGAAATGCTCGCGGATTTGCCGCCGCCACCAACCGCTGGGACTTTCTTGGGCCCGATCGCAACGGGACAGCAAAACGGTCACCCGAACCTTCCGACAAAGTCCTCACACGCTGAAATCGCATTTCCCGCGGGTTTGGCTACCGGAGACTTCCCTCCGGTGGCATCGGTGGGGGCACCCGAGAGGGAGCAGGAAAAGGGAAATTTTTCAAATGCTACCGCGGTCATCAGTGAAAAACTCGGCTGGGGGAGGAAACTGGTTGAGCTACTGTCTACACCTGCCGCGCTGACCGTGATAGCGATTTCGGCAGCCGTGTTGGTGTTTTTCGGTTTTTACGTACCTCACACGGCTCTGGCAGGTCTGCTCTGGACGGTTGGCATCCTCTTGGGGATGGTGTACCTCCAGGCTGTCAGACGGCGGCGGAGCGATCAAGGGTCGCCACAAGGTGTGACCAGGGCAGAACTCGTTCGTCCTGCGGGCGGGTATCCCCTGGCCCAGCCGGTGGCTGAACCGGTTCACCACGAACCGATCCCGGTAGCCACACCTGTAGTGCCACCCACCCGTGAAGAAGCTTTCCGGATGGAGTGGCGTCAGATGCCGCTTCGGGCACACGTGGCGGAACTGCTCGGCTCGATGCTGGCCGCGGTCCTGGTGGCAGCGGTGGTGGCGTTGGTGGGGTATTTGGTTCTCAGCTTTCGGGGGAATCTCCCCTCTCTGCTTCAAGCCGCCTGGCTGTACTTTATGACAACGTTCGGCACCTGGATCATTCTCATCCTGGCGAAAGTGTGGCAGGGGCGGGAAGGGGATGTCATCACGCGACGCTTTGTGATGATGATTGCCGGATTCCTACTCGGAGCGGTGGGCTTCTTCCTGGCGCAATATTTGAAGGTGGATCTGCCGTTCGATCCTCGTTGGCCGAACATCCCCGACTGGCAGTTGCCCGCGGCTTTTTATCGCGATGGTCAACCCATGCTGCCGGCGATGGTGGCCAGTTTCGGCACTCTTTTTCTGTTTGTCCGCTGGTGGCGACTCGCTGACCCGCTGCGCCCGAGGCGTTTCGGATTCTGGGGGGTTTTCGGGCCTGGGGTGGCAGCATTTCTGGCCGGCGCCCTGTGGGTATTCCCGGCGCAGTGGTTGGTGATTCCAGCCATGGGCATGGGCATCACACTGCAACTGGCCGCCCCGTGGTTCGTGAGAAGTCGTTTCGCTGGTGCGCCATCACCCCATCGAACCGGGAGATAAACCTGTGATGGCTTACTCGTTATTCATCTGTATGATCCTTTTGGCAGGGCCGATCGCAGGACTGACCGTCCTGGCGTCGGGGAATCCGAGCCGTTACACGATAGCAGATAACGACCGGGACCTTTCTGGATCGGCCATTGCCGCCTCTGCTGCCGTTTCTGAGAAGGCTTCTACGTCTATCCGGGACACATCCGGGATAACCGATGCCGCACCGCCCCCCGCCTCACGTTCCCGTCCGGCCTGGGTCGATCAGGGAGCCGAGCGGGTCGGCGGCGAGTATCATATGCCCGTAGCGATTGGCCCGTATGCGTCCCCGCTTGAATGCGAGGCGCGCCTCCCGGCAGCGGTGGAGGCCGCTATCGACGATTACGTGGAACTCGTCCTCGGACCAGAGGCACGGGGCCGAGTCAAAGTGCCCTGGGCGTTTGTGGAGACGAATCTTCTTCGTGAACGATACATGGAGTCCCGGCTTTTCCAGCTCACTTCCACTCAACAGCGCGAAATGCACACGCTGTATGTTTTGTTGGCGTTCGACCACAATGCGAACCAGTACCTCAGGCAGATCTGGCGCTTCACCCAGGGCACCATGAACCTCGTTCGCTTCGGGACCTTTTTCGGAATCGCCGTGTGGACGCTCACCGTGGTATGGGGCTATTTGCGGCTGGACCTCACCTTTGGCGGCCGTTACCGCTTGCCGCTGGGAGCGGCGGCCGGCCTCCTGCTCGTTTTGCCGTGGATTATCCTGGCGATTCTTCCGCTTCGCTGACGGCGTCGTTTTTCGTTCTCCCCGGTGGCACCTCAGCGGGCGTTCAGCCCTTTTTCGATGCCGCCTTTTGCTCGGGCTTCCCCCGAATGGTGTCGTCGTCCTTGTAGAACGTCTTCAGCCGTGTTAGTTCGGCCTTGAGTTCGCGCACCACATCCGCGTACTGCGGATCGCCGTAGACATTGTGGAGTTCGTGCGGATCCTTTTGGAGATCGTACAGTTCCCATTCGTCGATCTCGTAGAAGTAGATGAGCTTGTACCGCTCCGTCCGCACACCGTAGTGTTTATGGACCATGTGGGGACCGGGATACTCATAGTAACGGTAATAGATGGACGTTCGCCAGTCCGGTGGATCTTTGCCTTCGAGGAGCGGCTTCAGGCTGCATCCCTGCATATCCTCCGGAATAGGAATCCCCGCCACATCGAGAAATGTCTCAGGGAAATCCAAGTTGAGGACCATTTTTTCGCAGACACTGCCCGGCGGGGTGTGTCCCGGCCAGCGGACCAAAAGCGGGGTCCGCAGCGATTCTTCGTACATGAAGCGCTTATCAAACCAGCCGTGCTCCCCAAGGTAAAAGCCCTGGTCGGAAGTGTAAATGACGATCGTATTTTTCGCGAGTCCTGACTCATCGAGGTAATCCAGCACCCGGCCCACGTTGCGGTCCACCCCTGCCACGCAACGCAGGTAATCTTTGATATACCGCTGATACTTCCAGCGAACGAGGTCTGCACCTTCCAGATTGGCCTTTTTGAAGGCCTCATTTTCCGCTTCATAGGCTTTGTAGAAGCGTTCCTCCTGCTCCGGAGTGAACTTCTCCATTTGGGGCACAAGCTTCAAATCATGCGGGGTCAAGTGCCGCGCGATGGTCATTTCCTGTTCGTGGGCTGCCCGGCCTCGCGTGGCGTAATCATCAAAGAGCGTCGGCGGCTCGGGGATCGTCACATCTTTGTAAAGATCCAGTTCCTGCGGGCCGGGGCACCAGTTCCGGTGCGGAGCCTTGTGATGATACATGAGGAAGAAGGGCCGGTTGGGATCTCGTTTGTTTTTCAAAAAGTCCAGGACCAGGTCAGTGATAATGTCCGTGGTGTAGCCTTCATGAACCACCCGGCCCTGCGGAGTCTTCATCGGCGGGTTGTAGTACGGTCCCTGTCCGAACAGGATCTCCCAGTGATCAAAACCGGTCGGATCGCTGCCCAGGTGCCATTTGCCGATGACCGCCGTCTGGTAGCCGGCCTTCTGGAGCAGTTTGGCCACTGTCTGCTGCGTCCCGTCGAAAAGACCATCATTCGTGGGATATCCATTGAGATGGCTGTATTTGCCGGTGAGAATCACCGCTCGGGAAGGTCCACAGATGGAGTTCGTCACAAAACAGTTCCGAAACAGCATTCCCTCTTTCGCAAGCCGATCCAGATTCGGCGTCTGATTGATGCCATAGCCGTAGCAACTCAACGCCTGGTAGGCATGGTCATCTGCCATGATAAAGAGAATGTTGGGACGCTGCGTCTTTGTCTTTTGGGCGGATTCCTCTGCGAGTACCGACCTGGAAAGCCAGCCCAGCGTCGCACTGACGATCCCAATGGCACAGAGAATACGAGGCACGCGCATAACGACCTCCCCACAACATGTCTCTAAAACCAAACACCACCAAACCATCCGCGGTCACAGCCAAACCACTTTGCGATTAGTGTGACCAGGTGTGCTCCAATTGTCAACAAAGCACGGCGCGTTGTTATGAACCCGTCGCTCCACCCACGGCCAACTCTAGCCCGTGTGGGCAATTCATGAATTGCCCGTACTGAAATGAAGTTCGTCCGTGCGAGGCGTTTTGGCGGGGCGATTCGTGAATCGCCCCTACCGGGAACTGACCGGTTGCTCGCGATTGGCGTGCTGGCTATGTCTTGGCGGTGGACTGCCCGATGGCCAGACTACAGAATATGCTCGCGATTCCAGCACGGCCATTTCCATGCCCCGAGATCGGCTCTGGAAGCTTCTCACAGCCAGTTGGGGGCAACCGCTTTCCCGCTCCCGCCATCCCACGAAGTGTGGTACCATTAATGCTTTGCAAAGAAGTCAAGAATTTTTTGGGAAGATGCTGCCCCCTGGCTGGGCCATTCGGGTGCGTCAAACAGCACCGGGGAAAACTCGTAAGCGTCACGCTCACAGATGGGGATGGAGGATGGTGCCCGTCGCTTGCCTGGACAAATCGATGTCCCGGTTGGGGCGAGTCACCAGGAGCCGGCGGCAGCTACGAACGTGAAGGCAAAGGAGTTGGAGAATTTCCATGGCGATTGATAAATTCGCAATGTGTCCCGGCGGGACGGGGAAGAAAGTCAAGTTCTGCGCGGGTAACTGTTTGCCGCAATTGGAACGCCTGGAGAAATTGATCACGGCGGATCAGAGCCGGGCGGCACGCCAGCAGGTGACCACCTGGCTGGAACGCGATCCCAATCGGGCATGCCTGTGGGCATATAAGTGCCTCCTGGATAGAGCAGCAGGCTGTGTGGAGGACCACGCAAAATCGGCGGCGGAGTTCGTCCGTCTGTTCCCTGACAGCCCCATTGCCCTGGCGGAACTGGCCATCGCTCAAATCCTGGAAAACCGTTTTCAAGAGGCCAGCGAAAGCCTTGCACGCTGTGTGGAGCAGTGCGAGGCGCAGGGATACTTTTATTACCGAGTCGTGGCGGCCATGACCACCGTGGCGGAGTGGCTTGCCGAGCAGGGACACATCCCCGCGGCCATTGCGTATCTCTGGATCGCTTCTCATCGTTACGATCCACAGAATCACACCGAGACAGATGAAATCCTGCAGCAGTTGTACCACCGCAAGGATGTGCCCCTCGAACTGCGTCAAATGCCCACGACGGGCCTGTTCAAGGACGAGCTTCGGGACCTCGATTCTCGCGTTTACCAACACGTGGTGCGGTTTCGCTTCGCCCTCGCAGAACAGGAGGTCCAGCGTTACCTGGAAACCAATCCTGAAGAACCGCAGGCCTGGTTCTGTCTGGGAAACCTCCGGCTCTGGCAGATCAATTATCCGGGCGCAGCCGAAGCCTACTTGCGGTGCGCGCAACTGGATCAAACAGGGCCCCTGGGGATGGTGGCTCTGTTACGTGCGACCATACTCAAAAAGAACGGCTTCGGCGATACAGAGAATCTCTATTTGCTCCGGTATGAAGTTTCGGATCCCGAGCGGACGAAAGAAGCCCTTTTCTCCGATCCGCATCTGGACCACGTTCCCCCCGAATCTCCCTCACAAACAAATGACAGGGGGCTCACGGAGCCACAATTCTTGTTGTTGCGGTATCCCCGTTCCGATGGTTTTGAACAGCTTCTGAGAGATCTGGACGAACCGCGACCCCCGCTCGTTTCTTACGTCTTATATTCGCGAAGCCGTGACGATGAACCAGTACAAATCGTACTGACCGGTGTTTCGGAATCTGATCGTTCCTGGGTCGAAACACGCGCTCGGCAGTGGTGCGGCGACGAGGAACTCAAAGTTCTTGAAGAATCGGTTTTCACCACTGACTCGCGAATTCTCAGGATGCTCCGCGACGTCTCTTCTGTCAGTTCACGCTTTCTAGACGGGAAGTGGACGGACGTGGAATCCCGACTTGTGGAGAGCATCCCCAAATGGCGATGGCCGGTTCTTGAACCGCTGACCCTGGAAGAAGCGGCGCGCGACCCACAGAAGAAACAATGGGCGCGAATACTGCTGGCCCATATTCTGCAAGAGATTCCTGACCGACACATAGCCCGAGTCCTCCACGAGGTGTGGCAGAAGCTCCATCTGGACTTTGACCAGGAGGAACTGACGAGGTTCATCGACAAAACGGCGGACCCGCTGCTCATTCATTTCATCGACCCTGCGCGGCTTTCTGACGAGCAACTGTCGGCAGTGTGCAAGCTTCTATTTCTGTACCAGCAGGTCCCGCTTTTGGAGCGGTTCCGCCCTGAAGTTCTGCAACGCCGAGATCGCCTGGATCCCGAGCTCGTCTATTTCGTTTATGAAGTACACGCGGCGGTCTTCGTCCGCACCAGACAGCAGGAATGGCTCACCATCCATCCTGAACTTGAGGAGATGATCACGTATTGCGAGCAGCACAATCTATCGCACGGTCGACTGCACGAGCTGGACCTTGTAGGGCTGGTCGGCATTCTCGCCTCGAAGAGCACTTCGACGGAGATCAAAAAGCAAGCCCTTCCATTTTTCGAAAAACTCCTCGAACATCTGGTCCGTCACCATGTCAACGATCCCGAGATCGGACCAATGGTGAGAGACTACTGGCAGAAGCTGGCGCAAATGGCACTAGCGTTTAAAGCCTCCTTAACAGGAGGACGAAGCCTCGATGAGCTCACTCAGCCGCAAATCTGGACGCCGGATGCGGAATCTGGACCGGAATCCCGCCTAGCCCAACCGGAACCCAAGAAAATTTGGGTGCCGGGGATGGACTAAAATTGATTGGGCAAGCATCAATTTCCTGCGGGAACGGCTTGAGAAACAGTTTGATGAAGGAGGAGCGTTGCCCGGCATGGTGTACTGTCGCGGTGTGCGAGGCGCAACAACTGCCGATGCCAATACTCCCGAAGCCATCCTAGAAGCAACCCGACAGTTGCTGGCTTTGATGATTCGCCAGAACGGAATCAATCCTGAAGATATCGCCAGTGCGATTTTTACCACTACGCCCGATTTGAACGCGGAGTTTCCTGCCCTGGCTGCCCGTCAGTTGGGATGGATGAATGTGGCCATGCTCTGTGGCCACGAGCTGGATGTCCCCGGGGCCCTGCCGCGGTGTATCCGGGTCCTCATTCACTGGAACACCACAAAAAAAGCCGAGGAAATCGTCCATGTGTACATCAAGGGGGCCGAGAAACTTCGGCCGGACCTATCCTCCCTCCCCCCCGTAGACTGGGAGGAACTCGAACGATGGATTCAGGCCCATCTGAATCGGGAAGCAAAACCGAGCGGTCGGGCAGACCCGGCTTCCAGCTCCGTGACCGGGAAACTGTCCCTGGCGGTTGGGGAGCACCCCGATGGTGCATCCCCGCAGGCAAGTTCCTCACCTTCCGAGCCGCGCGGGAAGTGAGACGGCACTCCGTCATAGACCTCTCCCATGGTTCAGGAATGTTCGCCCGATCGCGGCCCTAGGGTCACCGCCCCCTGGCCCTGGTGATCTTTCACCATCACAGGGCAGGATTTCACCCGGCCTGCCTTTGAGCCATAATGGGCTGTAAAAGCGAACCCGCCGGGGCAGTCTGGAGTATAGCAAACAAGAGAGTTGCGTTGATCAAGTTATTAGAAAACCCGTGAATCTTCACATATAAACGTGACCACCATGGCGGAAACGGCATATCCCCTTCCTCAAGCACTGTTACGTCTTTTGAAAGAGGACCCCCGATACAAACTCGACGCTTATCTCTTTGTCTTTCAGGCCCTGGACTATGCCCGCAAATTGGGCATGGGCCGCGAAGCTCCCAGTGAGCCTCTTCCTGAAGACGTCCGTCAGGAGGCCCAACGACTCGGGCTGGAAGCTTCACCGGAAGAAGAGGAGGAGGCGCGACATGTCTCCGGACAGGAACTCTGCGAGGCTGCCCGCCTCTACGCCACGGAGCAATACGGCTATCTGGCCAAAACAGTCCTTAACAGCTGGGGCATCTACTCCACCAGCGATTTCGGGGAGATTGTGTACAACCTCATCCGCGTTGGACTCATGCGAAAGACGCGAGAGGACCGACGCGAGGATTTCGATAACGTTTACGATTTTGAGGAAGTATTCTGCCGTAATTATCAGTTTGCCCGACCTAACAGAACACGTCCCGTTGAATGAACCCCTCAGCAAAAGCACCACGCAAGGCGACCGGATCTCAGCCTCCCGTACAAACACCGGGCAAAGCCGAGCGGGGAACACAAGGCGATCCCGCCGGGCGGAAGCCAACTCTCTGGGAGCGGGTTCGCCTTGCCCTGATGAGCGTCGTTCTTTTTCTCTGGATCGCAGCGCTCGTCGCGCTCGCCATCCTCACGTCGTAGAGAATCGCGGTGACTTCAGGAGCCGAGCTTTTGCACCACGTAGGGGTGGGGGCGTTTGCGGACCACCGTTGCAGAGATGATTTTGTCTGGTTCCGGGGGATTTGGTGCCTGCGGATCGCGCGGCTGAAGCTTTTCCACCACATCCATCCCGGAAATGACACGGCCAAAAACCGTGTGCTTGCCATTGAGATGGCTCGTCGGCATATAGGTGATGAAAAACTGTGAGCCGTTGGTGTTTGGTCCCGCATTGGCCATACTCAGGCTCCCACGAAAGTGCAGTCGTGCATTGGGTGCGTTGCACTCATCGGCAATCTTATAACCGGGGCCGCCGGTCCCATCGCCCTTGGGGCAACCAGCCTGGGCCATAAACCCAGGGATGACGCGATGGAATGTCAATCCATTGTAGAACCCCTGCTCCACCAGGGTGATGAAGTTCGCCACGGTGTTGGGGGCTTCATTCTCGAATAGTTCCAGAAGGATGTCGCCTTTGGTGGTCTTCAGTAGAACTCGGGGAAGGTCGTCGGCCTTAGCCTCGGCCTGCCGCTTCTGCTCCTCGATCGGCTTCTGCTTGGCGTAGAAATCAGCGGCCTCCCGCAGAGCAGTGACCTGATCGTCCTTGATGCCCAACTCTTCGATCTTCTTGAAATAGTTCGTCGCCTTTTCGAAATCCTCCAAGGCAAACGCCGCCTTTCCGGCCGCCAGGTAGGCTACGGGTGATTTAACGTTGTTCTTCAGGAGCTTTTCCGAAAGGGCCAGAGCCTCCTGAAATTTACCAGAATCCCCATCGTCGAGTGCCACTTCCAGCAGAAGATCCACCAAGTCTCCCTCGGTTTGCGGATTTTCATCATACGCAGCTTCCGCCGCCGCAATCAGCCCTGGCAGCTTCTTTTGCGCTTCGTCCACCAGTTTTTCGTACTGCTGGCGGAGCTGGGACATTTCTGCCGGGTTTGCGTTGGGGTACTTCATGCGGATTTCCCGAATTTGAGTCAACAGAGCCACCCATTCCGCGAGAGCCTTACGGAACGCCTCGGCCTTGGGGCCGGAGGGAGTGGTCGCAGCGGAAGGCGGAGAAGCGGGTTCGGCCAGTGCTGTGAGGGCCTTCAGTCGATAGCCGACCGCAATAACCCCCGCGGCCAGCAAAATCGCAACGACAACAAATCCCAGACGTTTCATGAACTCATTCCTTTCTCTTAACACTGGACGGCAAGAAACTTACAGATCTGCCGTCAACGTATCACAGGTTGCCTCCTTTGAACAGGCCACCCATCTGAATAGATCACCCGTCTGGTTGTGTGGCACGAAAAATGGAAAGCTCCTAACCTGCCGAGTGATGAGCGACCTCGGCCTTTCCGGAGGCAAAGTCTCCATTTTCCGGAAAAAAGGAGCGCGGTTCGCCCGTTGCACTGGCGTCCTCAAACAAGAAAGCTGACGATACCTTCCCAACGAGAGGATCGACTGGACCGGTGACGTGGGCCGCTCACGGCCTGGGAGGACCGATGCCTGTTTTGAAGCGGGCATTAGCTTCGGCCCGAACAGCGGCACCCGCCGCCTCGCGGGCAGCATGTCGAGCTAGGATCCCCGCTCGCGCATCCACGGCGAAATCGGCTGCCCGACCTCGTTTGATCGCCCGATCGAACTCGCGAAACACCTCGACCACTTCGGCTCTAATCGCCTTTTCCAGCTCTTCTATTTTTCCCAGTTCATCGGCTACGAGGGCTGCGTATTGTCGCACCCGGGCTTGCTCCTCCGCCTCGGTGATCGCCGCCACCAGTCTCACCGTGGGTTTTTCTCCGTTCCAGGTCACATAACAACTCTCCACCACGGTGTTGGCCCTCCACGTTTCTACGTATCGAGGCCAGTACGGTGGATCGGAATCAAAAACACACACCAGGCCCTGCCGGCGACCGCGGACAAATTCCACGAGAAAGCTCGGTTGACCTTGGTCGTCGAGCACGACAAACGGTCCTTCCCGGGAACCCTGCCGGTAGTTTGCGATGACGTAGGGGTTTCCTTGGTGGAACAGCACGAGTGGGCCTTCCAGCAGTCCCTGGTAGAATCCCGCCGCAAATTGCATCCGGTCATTGTCGTCGTAACATACGTAAAACCCGATTCGGGTCTTCACCTGCAGGTTGATTTTGAAATCCCCTTTGCGGTACACGATGACAGCGGCCTTCAGAATGATCTCCTGCCAGTTGCCCGGAGGCCGAATCTTTCCCGCCTGGAACACAGCTCCGGAAGGGAGCACCACATCCGGACACGAGTAGATCTCGAACGGGTAACCGGGAAGACTGATCAGGTCCGCATTCCCTCCTGGTTGCATGGGCGCAAATCCCGGTGGTAGTCCCGGTTGTGCAGGCGCGACACCAACCGGTCCGGCGAGTGCAGGTTGGGGTGCCTTCTGCCTGGGCAGCGGAAGCATAACCACTTGCGGCCTCATCATGCGGGTTTTTATTTCGGGCGATGCCAGCGCAAAATTGAGATTCTGGGCCAACCGCGCGTTGAATCCAGCCGTGTTCATGCCCACCACGCGTCCTTGCTCATCAACGAGCGGACCACCACTGTTGCCCGGTGAAATCGGTGCTGTCGTTTGGATCCAATTCGCGGCCTTCTTCTGCACGGGTTCATCAAAGCTACCGTCCGCCACCACCTGGCGAATTTCTTCCGTAGTCCGCACCGCACTCACGATCCCCTCGCTCAAACTCCCCTCAAGTCCCCGCGGGGCACCGTAGGCGAACACCCGTTCGCCGACTTCCGGCAGATCTTCCCGGAGTTCCAGCGCGTCAGGCAAGCCGACCCCCTGAATATCCAGAATGGCGAGATCATATTCGGGCAAAAGTTGGCCCATGGTCACGGGAATTTCCTGGCCCGTTGAAAGTTTCACGCGTATGTTCCAGTTATCCAGAACGACGTGGGCGTTTGTGACGACGTACTTTTTCCCCAGCGGCGTTTGCACGAAAAATCCACTCCCCAAACCGGATTCTCCCTCCACGACCACCGTCGCCGCCTGGACCTTCTTCAACCACGGGAGCTTGCCAGCCTGGGCCGGAACCACCTGTTCACCGCCGTCCGGCTTCACTGGAAAAGCATCACCGACACCTCGCTGCCCGGGTTGGCCAACGGGATTTTGCTGAGCAGGCTCCGGCCCCCGCGGACCGACATTCTGCGGCATGGGAATTCGGTCGGGGACTCCTTGATCTTCTGCTGCCTGTCGAGGCCCCACAGGCCCTTGGGGAGCAGGGCGATCCAGCTTTTCTTTCGCAGGTTGTGCTGCCCCCTGATGTGGAAGCCGCGCACGCTGGGCGACTTCGCCTCGCTCCTTGCGGGGACTGAGCGCCATCCAAATGATCAGCCCCACTGCGCACAGCAGAGCCGTCCCCAGGCCGATCAAGATCGCCAGCGATTCCTGTGACAGTCGTTTCTTCTTTCTGAGAGATCGGTAGGATGGTGCCCCCTGCGGCCAGGAAATCTGGCCATTTGCTGGAAACGCCCCACCGCCGCTCCCGGCCAACATCGGGCCGAATTTTTCTCGCAAGGCCGCATCATAAGCCTGCTTGCGAACCGGATCGATGAGGGTTAATCGGGCCTGAACAATTTGGTTGATAAGTTGTTCGGCGTAGCTTGCGTGGGGCCCGGTCGTTTTCGTCCTCAAAAACGCCAACCGTTGATCCACAGCGGCCTCAATGACCTGCGGATCGCTTTCAAACGGCCGGAGTCCCAGCAACCGGTAATAGCTAATGGGACGTTCGTGAGGCGGAATTCCCAGCCATACGTGATAGGGATCGAAGCCACCACGCGGCGATGTCATCCGCAGACCCCCTTTCCGAGAATGCCTTCCCACTCCGAAGTATCCCGGCACACCCGACGATACTACCACTTCAAGCCCTGTCTCTCAAGCCTGGCAAGTCCATTTTTCTATCCAGCCTGGACGGAACATGTCCAACCTGTGCGAAATTCTTGGTATTGGAGGCAGCGCCTGCCGGTTTGTGCCTGCTGACACGTTCCGGCGTTGGGAGCCTTTCAGTTTTGAAAAGGACGCAGAGGTCAAGACGGCGTTATTGCTTGTTGATGCGGAGGGCTAACACTACAGTGCAAGGTTAAGGCTACTCGCAGCGGATCAGACCTTTGACGTTGACGCCAATTTCTTGTGGGTTGCGAGGTGTTCGTTGGCAGTGGCTTTTGCGCGCCGCGGCTTTGCGTTACTGGATGCATTGCTTCCGCCCGGCGGTCTTCTCGCAGCTTTTGGGCAGCAGATCGGACAACTAGCCGTCCACATACACCGCAAGGCACGCCCGGGTATCCTGGGCAAAGCAAATTATCGATTTGTTTCAAATACTGCCGAAAGTGCGGCCGCAACCAGCAAGTCTGATCCGCATCCATGCGCAGGCCTCCTTGAGAGCGTCAATGGACCATAGTTTCCCACATTCGCCGATTTACGCAAGATCGTTCTTGCGCTGTAGTATTAGTGGCAACCGGTTATCCGTCCGCCAATTGGCAAAACATGCAGGTAGGCCACCTGCGGCAGCGTTACCTGTGGGGGCCGGCGGTGGACCAAATTTTAGCCGAGGAAGCGGTTGACGGCGGCACACCCGACCTTGTACAGTGGACCTTGACGGACCACCTGAACACGGTCCGGGACATTGCCAAGTACGATTCGGGCAGTGACATGACCACCGTGGTCAACCACCTCATCTACGATGCCTTCGGCAGAGATACCGGGGAGAGTAATTTTTCTTGAATACGCGGTTTCGTGATCTTCGTCGGGTGGCCCTTTATTCGTGCTGGCACGTCTCGCGTCGTGCGGTCACGGATATTGACTCAGTTTTACAGCGAAGACGCCATTTAAAACGGCTTCTGAAGACATTTTCGCCCCGGTTTCGGGGTTACGTGGCCGGGCGCCAGGCAAACCGAAAGCTCACGTCGTCGGCTCCCTCCAAAGTCTTTCCACCTTCGTCTTTTTGATTGGGGCCCACCGAGTAGATGACGCAGTGGTCACTCCCCGTCACCACATGGAACGGCGTTCCGCTGTAAGGGTCCAGGACCACGTCTTTGGGTAAATTGAGTTTGTTCGGATCGAGCAGATGTTGATCGGATTCTGCCATTTCCTGGGCGGGAGTGTGGAGGATCGCCAAAGCGACAAGGCACTCACGGCGACGCGTCTCGACGGCGAAGGCCTCGTTGACGCAGCGACGCACGGTGGGAATGACCATCTTAACCGCATCGGCCTCGGCAGGCAGACCGCTGGCCTCAAGTGCAGAGGTGACCGCAGAATAACTCGCCTGCTCAACGTCTCTCACAAGCCGCTCGAATAAATCCAGATAACCGAGGTAAACCTGGTTCCAGCGAAACCGCGTCCACAGAGAATTGCGACCCGGATATCGAGCCAGAAGGCTCAAGCCCAAGGCCCGATCGACCACCAAGGCCCTGGCGCACGCTTCAAGGGGGCGCGTGTCCAAAAGGGACTGGCGGAGAACGGCCATTTCTTCGACCTCGTTGGGGTGGCCCAGGATGACCTCGCAGAGGTCGATCGCGTCGGCGTCGGCCCGCAGGGCGGAATTGCAGGGCATGCTCCCCGGATACGTGCCGATCCACTGGCCCAGTTTCTGTAAATACTGTGCAGCCCGAAGAACCTCGCGAGTGTTTCCTAATTCCCCATTGAACAGCCCCCAGTAGCGGAGCATCCGCGCAACAACATCCGCGTCCTGAACAACACGGACGGACCACCTGAGGTGCTCTTCCGGGGTCGGTTCACCCGCCGGAGGAACCGGTGGAGGCGGATTTTGCAGGAACTGCTCCACAAGCTCGAGAAACGTGCCATGTTTCTGGAAAGCCTCCGCGACACGCTCTCGTCCTGCCTCGGTGAGATGGCCGTTTTCGTCCATGAGGGCGGGCGCGTAGGAGTTTTCCACGATCTTGCGAATCTCATTCGCGTGAGTTACGACCTCGGCAAACCGCGTGTCCTGGGTTTTTTCGCCGCTAGCGTCCGTGAATCGCCATAGTTCTTCCACCGAGGTTGGTTCGCCCGCCTGGCGCAGAGCTAGCAGCTTCGATTCGATCCGTTTGTCGCCCAACGCGATGAGCCAGACGTAACCCCCGGCGGCAATCAGCAAAAAGGCGATGATGAGGCCCACCACAAGGGCCGCACGCGTTGCACGTTGCATCGTTTCCCAATCCTTCTGATTGCGGATTCCAAACAAAGGAACAGACACGCGAACAGCTAACAGTATATTTTTGAACTGCCAAATGCAACGCCGGGGATCCCGCCCACAGGAGATTGGCCGTCAAACATCAGTGCGGAGTCTGCTTCTTGCCCAATTCGTCCAATCCGTAGCGACGGATCTTGCGTTCCAGGGTGGAACGCTCGATGCCGAGGATCTGGGCCGTTCGGCTTTTGTTCCAATTGGTGTGTCGCAGGGTAGCGAGAATGTGCGCCCGTTCGAGCTCCTCCAGTGAACAGGGGCGATAACCGCGTTCCTGAATGAGGGCCTCGGCCGTGTCACCGGTGGTCGGCAAGGTGGAAAGCAGCAGGTCATCCACATCGATATAATCCCCGCGACAGAGGACCACCGCTCGCTCGATGACGTTTTTAAGCTCCCTCACATTCCCTGGCCAGCGATACGAGGTGAGCCGTTCCATGGCCTGAGTGGTGAAGCCTTTAATCTTGCGGCCGGTCTCTTCGCGGAACTTGTTGAGGAAGTAATAAGCCAGTTCAGGGATATCTTCGATCCGTTTCCTCAGCGGTGGCACAACGATTTCCAAGACCCGCAGCCGGAAGAACAAGTCTCTGCGAAACCGTCCCGCAGCCACTTCCTGCTCCAGGTCGCGGTTCGTGGCGGCAATGACGCGGACGTCCACCTTGATGGGCTTGCTTCCGCCCACCCTTTCAAACGGATGCCCCTCCAACACTCGCAGAAACTTGGCCTGGATGCTGGGGCTCATCTCGCCGATTTCGTCGAGCATGAGCGTCCCCTGGTGGGCCAGTTCGAACTTGCCGATTTTGCGTTCATAAGCGCCCGTGAAGGCGCCTTTCTCGTGTCCAAAGAGTTCGCTTGCCAGAAGTTCCTCGGACAAAGCAGCACAGTTGATGCAGACGAAGGGACCACCGCGCCGGGGGCTGGAATAGTGGACCGCCCGCGCGACAAGCTCCTTTCCCACGCCACTTTCTCCGCGGATGAGGACCGTGGCTTTGGTGGCCGCTGCCCGAGCGATTTCCTCGTTGATTCTCCTGATCGCTTCGCTTCGTCCGACGAGCTCGCTGTGGACGCCCAGCCGCTCGCGAAGCTGCACGTTCTCGGTCTTGACCTGCGTGAGATTCTCTGCCAATTCCTCTTGACGGTTGAGATTAGCGAGAGCCACGGCAAGGGTGTCCGCCGCTGCCAGCGTGAACTCGAGATCCTCCGGAGAAGGACCGCGGCTGGTGTCCGTGGAGTAAAGATGGATGACGCCGAGGGCCCGTTTCCCCTGGCGTACCGGTGCGCAGATGACACTTGTGGCGTGAATCTCCCCGCGACTATCCCGGCTGCCAATGGCGCTGTCGTCGAGGACGTTGCGGGCCAAAACCGCCTCCCCTTCCCGAAGCACGGTGCTCGCCAGAAAGTTGGAAACGCGGTGATAGGGCCATTGCGATGTTGTCTTGGAAGCGACCACGTGGAGGTCGCTGCCCGTGGGATTCCCCACGAAATCGCGAGGGACCAATAACACGGCGCCCCCGTCCACGGCCGTCATTTCAAACAAGGCTTCCAGAGTGAGTTCTGCCATCCGCACGGCGGTGGGCGCCTTGCCCAGCTCGAACGCGAGGCGGCACAACCGCGCGGCAGCTCGGCCGGCTTCTTCGAGGCTCAGTTCCTCGCGATTCTCCGATTCGAGAAGCCGGGTTCGATTCCGCCGATGGGTGATGGTGGTGGGCTCGTATTCGCCGAGAACCTCCTCGTCGCTTTCGGAGGGGGCTTTCTCGGACGCCTGGGGAGTATCGAGAACCGGCTCCCGTCCCGGTATGGTGCCCGTTTCCGGGAAAGCGTCGCTGAGATGTTTGACGAAAACGAGCTGAGACCGCCCGATGCGGATGACATCGCCAGACTGCAAGGGCCAATCCGTCTTGATGAGCTGGTTGCCGACAACCGTGCCGTTCCGACTCTCCAGATCGCGGATGACCCACCGGCCCTCGGACATGAAGACTTCCGCGTGGCTGCGGCTGCAGCGTTCGTCTTTGATGACGATCTGGTTTGTCGGCGCCCGACCGATCGTGATCACCTGGCCCGGGACGAGACGAAACACGTCCGTCCACTTCGAGCCCTCACGGATGACGAGGTAGGCAACGTCCGACAATGGTCAACCCTCGCTCTCGTTGGTGCAGACCGAAAACCGCGTCCGAAAACCGCCTTACATTCTATTTTCATTCTAATGGTTTTCCTCGCGATTCGGAGCGCATTACCAGGAGCGGTTCTGAAGCGGAGAAACGCGTCTTTGCCGGAATGCTGGGGTTCCTGGTGGCAACGCCGCGTTTCCCTGAGACGAACCACGGACCGGGATCCGTCCTTTGCCAGGGGGTGACGGAATAGAGTGTTGGCTCCCGCGGCTTCCCGGCAGATTCGCTAATTCCTGCGACGCCGGTGCAGCCGTGAACTGAGCCACAGCCTGAAAACGGGGAACTTTCAGGCAAAAATTGTCAACCAAAAAGGGGATGCAAAAGAAAGTTGAAAACCCCGCGGCAGCCAATTAGCCTAAAATTGTAGTGGCTCAGTATGGGTAATTCACGGTGAAAGTAATTTCTCCAGGAAAGCGTCCTTGGGAACCGGGAAAATCGGCAGAGAGTACCCTTCTGCTCAAATTGCTGTCGAAATTGCTGCTGTCATTGTGACGAAAAGTTTACTTTACCGCGTGGTTTGGGAGATTTTCGTATGATTCGCGTGCGGGGAATCGGTCGTCGGGTGGGCTTGCTTGCCGCTATAGCAGCCTTGCTAGCCGTGGGCACCTGGTTGGGCCAGGCTCAGGCACAAACCAACAATACAGGGGGAGCCGTGCTGGCAACCCGAGCGGTTGGAGGAGTCATTATCGACCAGTCCGGCGTGATTCGCTCGGCGTCACGGCAGGATCTTCAGGAATTGGCCAAAACCTGGCAGCAGTTCCATCGCGATCTCCCTGAGGAGTTGCGGCGGCCGTCGGCCAGCCTGGCGATCTCCCTCAAATCGCTGGACGCTGAGCTCGCCCGTTCCATGCGGGAGGGTACACCCCTTCCGGAAGAGGTTTGCTTCCTCGGCGGCCTGACACGGATCGATTACGTGCTCGTTTATCCCGATAAGCAGGACATCATCATCGTGGGTCCTGCCGAGCCGTGGCGGCTCCACGAAAAAGGCTATCCAGTGGGAACACAGACCGGCAAGCCGATCATGTTACTGGATGACCTAGTAGTGGCCTTGCGGGCGGCATTTCAGCCGCAGCGAACGGTCATCAGCTGCTCCATCGATCCCACGGCCGAGGGCATTCAACGCCTCAACGCCTTCGTTCGCGCACGCCGGGGAAATGTGGATCCGGTGGCATTTGCCCGAGCTCTCGAAGAGACCATTGGCCCGCAGGTTGTCACGCTCACAGGTGTCCCGGAATCCACCCATTTTGCCCGCGTCCTCGTGGCGGCCGACTTCCGCATGAAGCAGATCTCCATGGGTGCGGAGCCCGCGCCGGTGCCGGGGCTGCCGAGCTTCGTTTCGCTGGTGGCCAGTTCCGGTTTCCGGCCCAACAACATGATGCCCCGATGGTGGCTCGCGCCGGACTATGAGCCGCTTGCCCGTGATGAAGCAGGTCTAACCTGGAAATTCCAGAAGGCGGCCGTCAAGACGATGGCCGAGGCGGATCTTTACAACAGCCAGGGTGAGCGTGTCAAGACCCAGGAAGCTGCCCCTGTCTATCGTAAATGGGCGGAGCTGATGACCGCCCGGTACGACGAACTGTCCAAGGCTGATCCGGTGTTCGGGCAGGTTCGCAACTGCATGGACCTGGCTACCCTGGGTGCCCTCATTGCGCAGGAAAGACTGCTCGACAAGGCGCAGCTTTCCCTGCCGGCCCTTCTGGGTGAAGACATTGTGAGCACCGCCAAACTGACCCCTGCCCGTCATGTGTCCCCAACGGCAGTTTTCGCCCGAATTCGCGGTGGCACGATGTTTGTGACCGGCGGTGTGCAAATCAACGCCTGGGAGATCGCCTCGCACCAGGTGACCCGGCCGGAGCTTGCTACCACCCGAGCGAGCCTCCCCGTTCCCAGCGGAAGCTGGTTCGCGAATTGAGGGCCGCAGGTTCGGCGATTCCTCAACTCGAGAAAATCACGAGGCGTGGTCTTTGTGAAGATCACGCCTTTTCATTTTTTGCCGGGAAAAAGCGACATTCTGCTCGTTTCGAGTCACTTCGGGTTTGGGCGCCGGCACACGGCGATCCAACCGTTGGCGCGCATCCAGCCGAAAAACCACGGGAAAGGCAGCGGCTCGCGCCTCCCCACTGCGAGGGGAATGAGTTCCTCGATCACCAACCCCGCACTCCGTAAATCCCGAACGAACTCCCGGCGGGTAAAGGCGTGCACGAAAACGTTAGGGACGCCGTGGTACTCAAAGAACTTGTCCCCCAACTCGGTGCGGCGGAGGATACGGGCCTCCACCCAGTGGGGGATCAGCCAGTCACGGCCAGCAGGTGTCAGGGCGTGAAACCACACATTGTGAACGTGGACGATGAACTTTCCGCCCGGTTTTAAAATCCGTGCCACGTGTCCCAGCACCTGGCGGCGCGATGGCCGGCCGCGGACCATCCCCAGCGTGCTGAACAGACAAAGACAGTAATCAGCGATGGAGTCTTTGAGACATCCCAGCTCTACTATATTCGCTTGAATTTCCCAGACTGTACAGCCTTCCTGTTTTGCTTTCTCGCGGAGACGGAGGAGCATAGGTCGGGAAAGATCGACCCCGATCCCGGTAAATCCCCGCTTGGCGAGAGGAATGAGTGCCCGGCCGGTGCCACAACCCAGGTCCACCACCACGCCCGGCCGACGACAGTGTCGGGCGATGACCTGCTGGTCGAAAACGGTCAGGTCGTTTCCGGAAATGGTATCGTCGTATTCGTCGGCAATGTGGGGGGCCTGGGCGTACTCCCAAACGCCTTTGGGAACTCCGTCAGGCAGTTGCCAACTGGGAAGCGAACTCATGACATAAATTACTGTGGACACGTCGCGCTCCCGTTGTGTCGTCCCCACTTTTCCTCTGCCGTCGGAGAGAAACCCGAAGCTCGCCGAGACCTTCGGCAGGGATGAAAGTCAGTTCGGAGGGACCTGCCTGTCAGATCCGCATTGTGACGTTGGACAATCCAGATCATGGACCGATCTTTCTCCACGCAGTTCAATTCCCGTAAAAACGTAGGGGCAATTCATGAATTGCCCCTACCGCACGCCATGCCTTTAAGCTCCGATAGATCCTTCCAAGAAGTGGGAATGTGCCAGGTGTCCGGTGGTTGTTAAGCTCGTGTTCCTATAATATAATCAAGCGTTTTAAAGGCTCCGAGGGACAATGGGTTGAGTTTAATGCCAAGTGGCGTTTTGTGTCAGGAAAGGAGAAAAGCTGTGGCTGTCCGAGTTGGAATCAATGGGTTTGGCCGCATCGGTCGTCTGGTCGTCCGCCGCATGATGCAGAAGCCGGGTGTCTTTCAGGTTGTCGGCGTGAACGACATTACAGACGTGAAGACCCTGGCAATGCTTTTCAAGTACGACAGTGTCCACCGGACATACCCGGGAACCGTCGAATATGACGATAAGCACCTCATTATCGACGGCCAGAAGATTCCCGTCATGGCCGAGAAAGACCCCACCAAGCTCCCCTGGAAAGACCTCGGTGCGGATATCGTTGTGGAGAGCACCGGCGTTTTCACCAGCCGCGGCGGTGACGGAAAACCGGGGTACGCTTCCCACCTGGAGGCGGGGGCCAAAAAGGTCGTCCTCAGCGCTCCAGCCAAGGACACTCCCGACCTCACGTGCGTGCTGGGCGTTAACGATGATCAGCTCAAGCCCGAGCATACATGCATTTCCAATGCGAGCTGCACCACCAACTGTCTGGCACCGGTGGCCAAAGTCCTCCACGAGAAGTTCGGCATTGTGCGGGGCCTGATGACGACCGTCCATGCCTACACCAATGACCAGCGGGTTCTGGACCTGCCCCACAAGGACCTCTATCGGGCCCGGGCGGCTGCCCTGAACATCATCCCCACCTCCACCGGTGCGGCCAAGGCGGTGGGATTGGTGATCCCCGAGCTCAAAGGCAAGCTCACGGGGATCGCGATGCGGGTTCCGGTACCGACGGGCAGTGTCGTGGACCTTGTGGCGGAATTGAAGCGGCCGGTCGAGGCTGCCGAGGTCAACGCCGCAATCAAAGAGGCTGCCGAAGGGAAACTCAAGGGCATCCTCCAGTACACCGAAGACCCCATCGTTTCCAGCGACATCATTGGCAACCCGCACAGCTCCATCTTCGCTGCGCCGTGGACGCAGGTGATGGAAGGCTCCATGGTGAAGGTGGTGGCTTGGTACGACAACGAGTGGGGTTATAGCTGCCGGACTGCGGACCTTGTCGAGCGCCTCGGCCAGATGCTGTGAGGCTGGATCGGCGCCAGCGGCCCTGGCTTATTCCTGCACGGTCCGGGCTGAGTTAAGAATCTTTCATGTAGATCACGCAGAGGACGGATCGTTCGGCGGTCCGTCCTTTCTTATTGCTGACCCATCCCCGCTTTTTGTGTGGCCCTGGGAAAAGCCAAAGCTCCGGTGTCGGGTCGGGGCAATTCATGAATTGCCCCGACCACTAAACTGAAATTAGACGGAACAGACAAAGATTCAGCCCATAAGTTGGATTCGCCCAGGTCCCAATCGAGCGCCAACAGGCAAGTTCCTTCGAGCTGACTTTCACTCCCGCGGAAAGTCGCGGCGCGGTCCGGAGTCTTTACTGGCGACAGAAAAAAGCGGGGACGACTGGGATTTTATTGAGATTGGCAGAAAGTTGGTGGTTTCGGAGGTTTGGGCAATCTGGAGATGAGAGTTGCCCCACAGTCTGAAGGCCGGCTATGGCGGACCCTTCGGGGCGACCTGGTTTATCTTCTCCCCGTCAATGTTGGAACCCCGGTTCATCGCTCGGCGGCGGAGAGACTGGGCCAGCGCTCCGCGCTGTGAATGAGGCGAAGCTGATTGGTCGCCACGAACACGTTCTCGTGCTGGAGCTTCACCGTGAAACCGAGTTCGCTCCCCATCTGTTCGAGGTCCGCCTGGAGAAGGCGAATATCCCATTTGGTGGGGATCTCGATCTGGCCGATGAGGACAAACTCGTCGCCGGAGTGGTCGCCGTAAAGGTCCACAATATTGATGTCTTTACTTGCCAAATACTGGCTGAACCGGCGGACGATTCCCGGCTGGTCCTTGCCGAACGCCGTGATGACGAAACGGTCGCAGGGCACCTTGGCAGAATAGCTTTCCACAGGCACGGCCCGCCGGGCAAGGACCTGGAGGTTCCAGGCACCACCGGCTTTCCGAACGTGTTCAGCGAGCGCATCTGGATCGATGGGGCGGGGCAGACTGATGATCATGATCAGGGTGAAATAGCCGCCCAGGACTGTTTGGCTGCACGCGTCAATATTGGCTCCCAGCTCCTCCACCGCGGCGCTCACGGTGGCCACAATGCCGGGATGATCGTCGGACATTACATCAAGCACGTAGGCGTGTTCATATCGGCTGATCATAGACGTGATTTTTCCCTCCCGTCATTCTGCTTGTGGGCAACACCCCTTTCCAACGGGCATCTGAACGGAAGACACTCACCCGAATTCTCCGAGGTGCCAGCGGTGAGAGATGGCACGATGTGACGAGGAGTCGTCACGACCAAGGCTGGCCTCGTTTTGAACTTACCTATCCTCAACGGGATCGCGGCAAAATGGCATCAGCGTTTATTGTAATCAGGGGATCGCTGCTGAAGGTAGATAACGGTTGGGGCCTTGGAGGGGCAGAGGGGCATGGTTATTAGCCCAGCAAATGCGAAATGGGCCATCCCCCATTGAGAAATGGCCGGGGCAAACAGGTCGCTCCGACAGACGGAAGAGCATTTCTGTCGGGCCCGCCTGGGGCCTGTCTCGCTAACCTCGACCTGAACATCGACATCGAAATCCCCATTCTCACGATTGTCCTGGGTTGCCTGCTCTTGCTGGTGCAGATTCTTGAGCTGCCGCTTCCGGAAGTTCTCAGGCCAGAGGAGAAGAATCAATCGGAGTAACCTTCAGACTCTCTGGTTTTAATAGTAGGAAAACCCCACCACCGAATTGGCCATGGCGCTGTTGCTGGAATGGGCATTTCGCATTCAGTCGGCGTATGCCGGCCGAAGTTGAGCGAAGGAATCCGCCAATCGGGTCACCTGGTCTTTGAGATTTTCCGACTGCTGGAGTGCCGCTTGACTGTAGGCCTGATACGTGGTCGGTGGACTCTCGCCATACCGTTTGAGTGTGTTGACCGTCCGCATGAGGGACTCCAGAAGTTTCACGCGGTTCTGGTCCACATGCGGGCTCTGTTTCAATGCATTGAGACGTTGATCCAGGTTCTTGGTGCAGAAAGCGAGAATCTCTCTGGCTTCGCTGGCATCGAGGGCCGATCGGATTTTGCGGGCTTGGTCCTCGGGCATCAGTTCAACCAATTTGACCTTGCCGGCAGCCAACCTTGGGACCCCCCGCATCCGCACAACTTGCTCTTGGGCACGCACTTCATCCGGAACATTTGCAGCGAACTTGAGGAGATACAGGACCCCCGCCACGGCCAGGTTCTCAAATATAGCCCGTTCCGCGTGGAGGTCAGCGGCTCGACCAGTAGGCTGCTGCAATTCTTTCTCGGCCTCTTCGATGGCTTTGACAAGAGCATTCCGCGGAATGGAAAACGCCATGCCTCGCCGAATCACTCCGGGCATGATTTTCGCAAAGCTCTGGTCCAGATTGCGAAGGGCCTGCCCCAGCTCGCGCTCGCCCTCCTCCGTGGCCTTCATGGCAATGACACCCACGACCTCACCCTGCCAGTTGAACAGCGGTGCCCCACTGCTTCCAGGATTGACGTTGGCGGTAATCTGGTAGAAATCGTAACCCTTCTTATGGACACGGGCTGCAACCTGACCCGCTACCATGGCATTACGCAAGATCAGTTCCGTGTTTCCCAAAGACGGATTGCTGATGATCGCCACTTTATCTCCCGGTCGCAATTCGGTGACGAACGCAATCGGAATGGGTTTTTGAGGACAATCGACGTAAAGGATCGCCAAATCCCTTGCCGGATCCTCATAGAGTAGCTTCTGGACTCGATAACGTCCCTCCTGTGCCCCGGCGAATGTGATCTCAAGGTCTTCGACAAATGCGCCCTCGATGACATGGGAATTGGTTACGATCAATTTCTCCTTGGCGACGAACCCTGTGCCGGAAGCGAGGGGAAACTCGATCAAACCGACCGAATCTTTCCACTGGGTGACCTCTTCGGGTGGCTGTTCGTCAAAGTGCGTGATCGGCGGACCTGGCAATTCCGACCTTGGACGCACGCCCGCTGTCTCCGGTGGTGACGGTGTCTCTTCCGGTTGGGTCTGAGGTGGCGATGATGGAGGTGGCCCTGCCGACAACCACGGAGGAGACCCGAAGGGGCGAGATGGCCTCCCCATTCCCGGACCACCGGGCCGCGCTCGAGCGAAATCGGGGCGGTATCTCGCGCCAATGGGGCCAGGCAACAGTTCAACACGATCAATGACAAAAACCGTCTCCGCACTGTAAACGCTCAAAGCAATCCTGCGTGGCGGGATGTGAGACCAGAACCGTTGATCCAGGCTCAAACGAGACGCATCACCCTGCCATTGAATGATCAGTTCTTGCGATGCGCGTACGTGGACGTAGTCGGGGGCAGAAGCGAACTCCAGCGTGACCGGTGCATCCCCGTGGAAGATTCGCCCAAAATAAGTCGTTTCGTTATGATCAGCCGTTGCTCCCGACACCAGGGAAAGCCCGCTAACGAGCCGCCCATATCCCTCGAGGACGACCATCGTTTGAGAGTTCCCCACCGGGAGCGTGACATTCAGAGACTCGCGGCCCTGAACACGTTGTGCCACGATAACCAGCCTGAACTCCTGAGGTGGGTCAAAAGGAAAAACCAGCGTTGTCCGTGCTTGACCAGGCGAACGCAAGGACTTGCCTTCTCGTACCCAGTTACCCAACATACAGTGAACTGTTGGATCAACGAGTGCCAGCAAATCTTGTGGTGGCCCATACACAGGGGCGGGCGAGGACACCTGTTCCATCCGTGGATTTTCTGCCTCTGAAACGGGCGGACCACCAGTTGTCTGTGGCGGCACGTTTGTTTGACCGGAGGAAGCCGGTTGTGGGGCTGCCGTGGAGAGGGCTTGGGGAACCCCACCACCACCGGCCAATTCCGCACTCGGTTCCGCACTCGGTGCTTGCGGAACTTGTTGAGCGCCAACTGGCATTGCCGGGGCTGCCTGTTGCATCTGAGACCTGCTGGCGACGGTATCCCCCTGATCTGCTTGTGCGTTCGCAGCGTCTTGGGCCGACGGGGACGATTCCTGCGAAGATGTCCGAGTCGGTGGCGAGACCCGAAACGAGGAAGGCGACGCCGGACATCCGACCGCGAAAACAAGCAACGCGAGTGCGACAAGGCATTCCCAGCGGCACACTGATGTGCTATTCGCCATGGCACATCCTCCGTTTCGCCAAGACTAGCGGAACGCTACCCGTTTTGGACGGTATTGTACAACCCCGGTATCGGCACGTCATCCAGCACGTGCCCTGCCCCATCCCCACTTTCTGTAAGGACCTGTGAGGGGCCAAAGGCTCAATGTGTTGGAGGGGCAATTCATGAATTGCCCCTACCCCCTCGGAGGGACGTGCTTGTCACGTCCGCCGCTTGACGTTTGATCATCCATCCTCTATCACCGGGCACGACAAGCGTGCCCCTCCGGAAAAAATCTCGGAGGGACCCGCTTGTCGGGTCCGTGTTTTAACGTTGCGTATTCCGTTTTGCACGAGTGGGCACGACAGGCGTGGTCCTCCGAAGCGCCCCTCGGAGGGACCTGCTTGTCAGGCTCATTTGCCCGAAGGGCGAAAGCGCCATCCGCGGTATCAGATTATCACAACGCGCGAACGTTTTCGACCGGGGAAACCTCGTGTAAAATAACATAGGGAGGGAAAACAGGGTTCTGGTTCTGCGTGATTCGATCCGGGTTTCTGGAGAATCAGAGAGTGAACGACTACGACAACGCGATGCCGGCCATCGAAACCACAACGTCTTTGGAGCGGGCACTTCTGGCGGCACGGACAGCCGAGGAACATCGTGGGCAGGACATTGTCATCCTCGACATGCGGGAGCTGACTACGTTTTTTGATTTCTTCGTGATCGTTTCGGGAACCAGTCGCCGTCAGCTCCACGCCATGAGTGAACACATCGACGAAGCCCTCACCCAGCAAGGGGCTCGGCGGCTTGGGATTGAGGGGTTTGGGGAAAGTCGATGGATCCTGCTGGACTACGGAGACGTGGTTGTCCATCTCTTCGACCCGGAAACCCGCCGCTATTATGCCCTCGAAGATCTCTGGTCGCATGCCCGTCAGATCCCCTTCTCCCCCGGGGGTGACGGTTCCGCGAGAATGGCGTCCGTGTGAGGACGCTCTGGCTTCCCGTTCTTCGCCTCAGGCCAGGTAAGACCTGGCATCGGAAAGTTGTGTTGATGGAGGCCTCATTTGGTGCCAAAGGAAGCTGCACGATGAACATTCTGGAGGAACTGCGAGCCCGTTTTCGTCCCATTCTCGCTCAGTTGACGTCCGATCCGGAGTCCTACCTCAAGCTGGTCCGCCCTACCCAGGATGAGCGATTGGGCGATTACCAGGCCGACCTGGCGATGCCGTTAGCTAAGGCGCTTCGGAGAAAGCCACGGGAGATAGCGGAAGAGATTGTGGCAGCGCTGGATGTGGCCGACATGGCCCACCCACCCGAGATCGCCGGGCCAGGATTTATCAACTTTCGACTCCGTGACGAATACCTGGAAAAGTGTTTGCAGGCCCTTCTCGAGGATCCCCGTCTGGGTGTGCCGCCGGTGGAAAAGGTGGAAACCATCATCATCGACTATTCCGCGCCCAACGTGGCCAAGCCAATGCATGTCGGCCATATCCGCTCCACGGTGATCGGCGATGCGATCTACAGGACGCTGCGTTTCGTCGGTCATCGCGTGATCAGCGATAACCACATCGGCGATTGGGGCACCCAGTTCGGCATGATCATTTACGGTTATCGCCATTTTCTTGACGAAGACGCCTACAAGAAAAACCCCACGGCGGAACTTGCCCGACTGTATCGCTTGGTGCGGCAACTCATTGATTATCAGGAAGCAGTACAAAAAATTGCGGAGCTGGAGGGGCGTTTGCAGGCAAAAGAGCAGGAACTCGCCGGGGTGAGCTCGAATCAGACCTCTGCGGCGGCCACCAAGATGGAAGATAAAAAACGTCGCGAACTCCAGGAGGAAATTGAGGAACTGCGAGAAGAGCTGGAAGAATTGCGCCGCAAACGCGCTACAGTCGAGGACAATCCCACGCTTTACGAGTGGGCGAAAGCCCATCCCAACATCGAGCAGGACGTCCTTCAGGAAACCGCGAAGCTGCACGCGGGGGACGAAGAAAACCTCCGGTTATGGCGAGAGTTTCTACCCCACAGCCTGGACGAAATGAACCGCATTTACCGGCGATTGGGTATCCGCTTCGATTACACGCTGGGAGAGAGTTTCTATCACGATCGGCTCGGGCCACTGGTGGAAGAACTTGTTCAAAAGGGGCTCGCTCGGGAGAGCGAAGGGGCGATTTGCATCTTCTTCCCCGATATTGACACACCCATGATCATCCGCAAACAGGACGGAGCCTTCCTGTATGCCACGACGGATCTGGCGACCCTCCGCTATCGCATGGAAACCTGGAATCCAGACGCCATCCTCTATGTCGTGGATTTCCGACAGAGCCTCCATTTTCGCCAGCTTTTTGCTGCCGCTCGCATGATGGGATATGACCGGGTTAAGCTCGTTCATGTGAGTTTCGGCACCGTGCTGGGCGAGGATGGACGACCTTTCAAAACCCGTGAAGGCGACGTAGTTGGGCTGGAATCCCTGCTCGACGAAGCAGTCCGCCGAGCTTACCAGATCGTTTGCGCCAATGACGATGCCAAACCCACAGGGCCGGAATTGTCCGAGGAAGAGCGGCGTCGCATCGCGGAAGTCGTCGGGATCGGCGCCCTGAAGTACGCGGACCTCTCCCAAAACCGCACCAGTGACTACGTGTTCAGCTACGACAAGATGCTGGCCATGACCGGAAACACGGGAACTTACATGCAGTACGCCTATGCCCGGATTCAAAACATCTTCGCGAAAGGCGGGGTAGATGTGACCACGCTTCGCAAACTGGACGGCCCCATCCACCTGAAACACCCTGCCGAGCGAGCCCTAGGGCGCGAGATTCTCCGTTTTCCCGAAGCCATCCAATTGGTGCTCGAGGATTACCGTCCCAATCAGTTGACGGGCTATCTTTTCTCGCTGGCTAACCGCTTTTCCACCTTTTACGAGTCCTGTCCCGTCCTTCAGGCCGCAGACAGTGAAGAACGGCAAAGCCGGTTGCTTCTCTGTGACCTTACGGCACGGGTCATCCGCCAAGGGCTGGAACTTCTGGGAATCGAGGTGGTTAACCGTATGTAGCTGTCGGGTTATTCCTCGCCCGGGATTATTTTAGACGGCAGTTTGGCGTGGAGGCTGGTGCGCGGTTCGGGCAGGAAGATACTCATGGCTCCGGCCAGGGAAATCACCACAATGGCGGCATGGAGCAGTCTTTCGAATCCCCACAGTTCGATGATCCAGCCCCAGAGGGGAGATGCCAGAAGGGGAAGCGTGATGGCCACCTGAAGTCCTGCCGTGGCCACCGCATGCTCCTGGGCTGGGACCAGCTCCAGCGCGTAATTGACCGCCAGCCGTGGTGTGAGTGTGGTGAACGCGAGAGTCAAAAACGTGAACCAGATACCGCTTTCCACCCAACTTCGCGGAAGGTGAAGCATCGCCAGGCACCAGGCGGGTGTCATGGCCGAACAAAACACCAGGAGAGCGAACGTGAGGCGATTGCCGAATCGATCGGCCAGCCACCCTACAAGGACGCTGAACACGCCGACGCTCGCGCTCTGGGCGATGACCCAGAGGTATTGCTGATCGGCGGAAATGTGCAGCCGCTCTCGGGCGAACGCCTGATAATGGGGAACCAGCGCCAGGGAAAAGCTGTACACCATGCTGACGAGCCAGAGCCCTCTCAAACCGGGGCGGGTACGAAACGATCGGATGAACGGCTCCCAAAAGTTGATGGTCGTCACTTCGTGCCGGGTACCATTTTTCCCTGGTTCGCGCAACAGCAGGCAGAGAACTCCCGACAAAATGAACAGACAGGCACTGGTTGAAAAGACGATGTCGTAGTGGGGAGAATCGCCCGACAGCCAGGTCCGCAGCACCAGGAATCCCACAAGGACTGCGGGAATCGTTCCCCAGAACGTCGAGTAGCTCATGAGTCGGCCGCGGTAGTCCGGGCGGATGAGTTTTCCCTGGACAGTATTGAACGCGACCTGGTACAGGCCGTAGATGCCGGAAAAAAGAAAATAAACCGCAAGGAATGTCACGGCGGCGTTGCGGCGACCGATCTCCCCATGTCCCAAGGCCAGAACGGCCATCAGTCCGAGCGGAATAGCGAGCAACGCGGAAAAGATAACGAGTGTGAACCGCTTGGTGGGAACGTGGTCCATCAACCTGGCAAGGAAGATGGGGAAGACGCCCTGGCCCGCGCGATTGAGAATCGGCAAGAATCCCCGGTAAACGCCCGCCCCGGGACCGACGAGAAAATCCAGAAATCCGGGAAGGACGACGCTCTCGGTTTTGAATGTCCACCCCACGCGAAAAATGATTTGATGAAAAATGAGTAACCAGAGATTTGCCCTGTGCGAAGCAGGATCGGGCGCGCACTGGGTGCGGGGGCGAGAATCCCTTTCCTGACAACCCTTTCTGCTCGCATCCAAAGGGGGAATGTCCTGCATGAGTGCGATAGCCCACCGCGAAAGCCGGGCAACGTTCACAATCTGACTGTACGCCCTTTGATTTTACGCCAAAGTGTTCAGCGGCAGGAAATCGAAGCACATACTCGCAAATTTTTACGGGGTTGACAGCTTTTCGGAGGATTTCCGAAAGTGAGGGCTCATATTGTCTGCTATTGCTTTTGGAGCAACAATTCCAGATAGCTTCTCCGTTCAATTGTTCGTAGGCCCAGTTTTGCTGCCAGGCGGGTAAGGGCTTCCCGGGCAACCGCCATTTTCTCGTGTTCGCACACGATCTCCAGTTCCACGAACGCTCCCAGATCCACCACTTCGTCGAGGGAAATCTCAACGGTCCATCCTTCCCAACCCAGGCGGAATCTTTTCCGCCGCTTGGCGACCTGGCGAACCGGCTGAAATCCCAGGCGTTCCAGCAGGGTTTTCCATCTTTCCCATGCTTCGCGACCATCCGTCAGGGGCAGCTCGATTTCGTCTCGCGTTTTGGACACCGTGTCGATTTTGGGGCCTTTGTACGTTATCCAGTTGCGATCACCAATTCGACGGATTCGAAGGGCTTCGTCCGTTTGTGAAAAATCACGTGCCGGATGGGCGAAGTAAAGATCCACTTCTTCCCGGATTCCCTCCGGGACGGCGTCGAGTTGGGTAAGTCGCTTTTCCACAGTCGGAAGATCGATGTCCCTGAACTTGAATTCCACTTCAAGCAATGAACTCATATCTGTCAGCCGTATTCTTCAAGGCTCCTCGGGCCGAAACACCCCCAGTCGCTCCCACGACTGGCGTGCCGCCTCCAAAGTGGGCAAGTGTTCAGTCCCCGATGGGTAAGGTAGGATCAAGAAAAAGCCGGATATTGGCACAAGACCTGAATGCATGATACCAGAACAGCACCGAAAGTTATAGTGATGATTGGAGAAGTGGCGGTGTGTGCAGAGCGGGCTTTGGCACGCAAGGTATGCTGACCAACACACCGGCCCTGTCACAGCGCCGCACAAGAGAACGTGGAAACGGGCATAATGAGCGCCGCAAGCCAACCGGTGGGCATCGATCTGGGAACCTGGAAGATCTGCGCTGCTTCTCTGGACGCCACCGGTCACTCGGAGATGGTTCGCGATGAGAGGGGCGATACGTTCTTGCCCAACGCCGTACGCTTCACGGAGACGGACATCATCGTGGGCAGGGAAGCCAGGAGCGTCATGTTTCTCTATCGTGACGAGGTGGCCTACTGGATGAAGCGGGAGCTGGGGACGGCCCTCTACAGCCGACCGATCCGTGGCCAGAAACTCCCGCCCGAGGTAATCCAGGCCTGCGTGTTGCGACGATTTCGGGAAGTACTGCAACGGCAGATACCGGGAGAGTCACGGTGCGTTTTCGCGGTGCCAGGGCACTTTGATCAGTGGCGTCAGCGCGCGGTGATCGACGCGGGTGAGATCGCAGGCTTGAATGGATTGGGGGTCGTGCCAGACCACGTCGCTGCCGTTTTGGCGTTCCTGGAGGCGACGGGCGAAAGTATCGAGCGAGCCGGTTCCCGTCAGCGTATGTTCTTTGTTTTCGACCTTGGAGGTGGGGCCTGCCAGATGGCCACTCTCGTTCTCCACGAAGGAGTGTGCCGGACTCTTTCTTATGAAGTGAATCCGCAGCTTTCCGGATACGATTTTGACCTACGATTGGGGGAACTGGTTGCGGAACGGATGCTCGCCGACGGGTTTTCTGATCCCCGGGGCAATCCCGTTTTGTGGAACAAGCTCTATGCGGCAGTGGTGGAAGCCAAGCATAATCTGAGTGCCCGTGAACGCACGTACCTGGAGGTGGAACTCGAGTCCACCCGTTTTGAAATGGTCATCAGCCGCCAGGAATTTGAGAGCCAGTGCGCTGATCTGACTGCTTCTCTGCAGCGCAAGCTCACCCGTCATCTGCAGCGAGTGTCATCCGAACCGGGTCGGTCGATGGTGCCGGTTGTGACGGGTGGGGGGGGCCGCATGCCGGTGATTCAGCGAGTTTTAGGTGACGTCTTCGGGCGGAGTATCCACTTCACAGTCAACCCGGAAGAAGCAGTCGCCCGGGGAGCCGCCCTCTATGGCGCCCTGCGTTTGGAAATCCCGTGCTCTCTGTCCAAGCCTTCCGCCCGTGCGCGGTCTCCAAAAGAAAAGTTTGCTCAGTTGAATATCGAGAGCGTTCTCCCCTTCACGCTCTTTCTGGTCCCCGATTGGGATCCGGAAGCGGAAAAAATCGTCATCGCAGGCGAGGGCACGGCTCTTCCGGCTCAAACCGTACATCAGCTCGTCATTCCCCATCCGGTGAGCGATGCGCTCAGTCTCTCCCTGTGGAGAGAGGTTGCTTCTCGCGGCGAAAAGATGGGCGAGTTACTGATCAAAGGGCCTCCGCAACCGACAAGTCCTTTGACTATTCAGCTCGAAGTGAGCTGTAAGGAAACCGGGGAGTTGGCGTGGACCGCCCGACGGCCTGGCACGACGGAAAAATTGGAGGTCGTGTTTATTCCGGCGTCAGGTTTGGAGCGGGAAACCGTCACCCAGTGGCGGGAAACACTTGGCTCGGCGAAGTCGTGGGCCCATGTTTCCGACGGGTTGGCCCGCACGCGGAGCTCAGCCGATCAGGGGCCGAAGGAGAATGCTTCGCCCTCACATTTCCCAGCCCGGGAGGAAGCCACTGCTCCCGCGGCCGATTCGCGTCCGATAGCGACGCCGCCATCCCGACCACGTCACCCGCGATTGGCCGCGGCTCAGGCACAGGGCCGATGGACGCCCCTGGAAATCGCGCCGCCACCCGCCGTTATCCCGGAACATACTCCTTCTTCCGAGTTTCCCGAGGTTGAGAATGCGACGGCCAAGTTACCGGTGCAGAAAGGAACGGAAAGCGTGCCGGAAACCTTTCCTGCACCAATATCCGAGCCTGGTCCACTGATTCGACGGAATGTCGCTCGCGTCACGCGGGAAGATCTCCTTCAAGGCCAGCCGGAGGCACTTGCCGATTCAATAAAGCCGATCAACGTTTTGCACGGGCGACGCAGGGAAATTTCGCCAGTGGAAGGGGCGGGAACCCGACCGCCCCACGAACAGGGCAGTCCAGATCTGGGGATCTCTCCACCGGGTTCGGCAGGCGTGCGATCACGGGCAGCTGGCGATCGTGTTCGAGTGGGGTTTGGGATCACACTTCCGCGTGTCTTTGTCGGTATTATCGGATTTGTTGTCTCGGGACTGCTCGGGCTGGCAATCGGGTACTGGCTGGTCAGCAAATTGTTTCCCGAAAGCTGGATCCTTCGGCCATGGTAAATGTTGTCGCCTCTTCCAAAAAAACGCTTCCCAATTTGGGAAGCGCGAGGATGCTGAAAGGTCGAAGGATGTAAAGCTGCCTGTCAGGCGATTGTTTTGGTCACCAGAACGACGTCCTGATCGGCCTTTTCATTGAACTCAAAGCCACGGTTACGGAAAGTGGCCAGCATCCGTGCGTTATCCTTGGATGTTTCGGCCACGACTTTCTTGATGCCCCACCGCTTGGCCACCTCCAGGCAGTAGTCGGTGAGCAAACCGCCCAGACCTCGCCCGTGCCAGCGATCGGCTACCAGGACCGCGTATTCCGCAACTTCGTGGTTGGCATCGGCGACGAGTCGCCCCACCCCGATCAGTTTCCGCTGGCCATCCTCTTCCACTTCCGCCACGATGGCCATTTCCCGGTCGTAGTCAATGAAGCAATATCGGGCGGCCATCTCGTGCGTGGTCTGTTTGAACAGATAGCTGAAGCGGAACCAGATGGATTGCGTGGAGCAGCTCGCCAGAAGCTCGTGCCACATCGGTTCGTCTTCCGGCTTAATGGGGCGAAGGATGACCCGCGTCCCGTCCTTGAGTTTTCGCTCGGTGACAAATTCCTCCGGATAAGGCCGAATTGCAAGATGGGCATACGGCCGGACGCCGTGAGCCAGGATATCGCGATCAACGACGACCCGGGCGTCGAGGGCGATCACATCTTCCGGTGTGACAAGGAGCGGATTGACGTCCAGTTCCTTGATTTCCGGATAGTCTGCCACCAGGTAGGAGAACCGCATGAGCACTTCGATGAGCTTGTCGATGTTGACGCCCGGCCGACCACGATAACCGCGGAGCAATGGCCACGATTTGAGGGATTCCAGGGCGCGTCGGGCAAGCGTTTCATTCAGCGGGGGAAGGGCGAGGGCGTAGTCGCGGAACACCTCGGCCGCCACACCCCCCATTCCCACCATGATCACCGATCCGAACACGGGATCCCGCTTCGTTCCGATGATGAGCTCGAAACTGTTGGGGTAGCTCACCATCTGCTGGACGGTGCAGCCGAGGATCTGCGCATCCGGCCGCTTTTCCTGGGCGCGCCGCACCAGCTTTTCGAAGCCCTCGCGGACGGCCTGCTCGTTGGCGATATTGAGAAGCACGCCGCCCACGTCGGTCTTGTGGGTAATCTGCGGCGAGTGAATTTTCATCACGACCGGGAAGCCGATCCGCTTGGCGATTTCCACGGCCTGATCCGCCGTCCGTGCCAGGTAGGGCTTGGTGACGGGAATACCGTAGGCTTCCAGGAAGGCCTTGGACACGCTTTCCGTCAGGATTTCCGCACCCTCGGTCAGCAGGCTTTCGAAAACGCCGCGGAGTCGCTGGCGATCAAAGGAGAATGACACCGGGATGTCGCGAGGCGTTTCGTGGAGCAGCGAAAGATTCCGCGCGTAGGATACCAAATGCATGAACGCGCGAACCGCCTTTTCGGGAGTTGTGTAGCAGGGGATGTTGTTTTCACTGAGTACCTGCATTCCCTCGGCGACGGTGCGCCCACCCATCCATGCGCCGAGAATCGGCTTTTTGTGTTTTTTTGCGATTTCTGCGACTGCGCGGGCTGTGCCGGTGGAATCGGTCATCGCCTGGGGTGTGAGAATCACAAATACGGCGTCGACATTGGGATCGGCTGCCACGACGTCGATCGCCTTGGCGTAACGTTCCGGCGGTGCGTCTCCCAGCACATCCACCGGGTTGTTGTGCGACCAGAAGGGCGGCAGAAACTCGTTGAGCTTCTGCATCGTCTCTTCGGAAAGCTCCGCCAGGTGACCACCCAGCGCAATGAGGGCATCGGTCGTCATGACGCCCGGACCGCCGGCATTCGTGACAATGGCGACGCGGTCACCCTTGGGCGGTTGCTGCCGGGCGAGAAGCTCGGCACAGTCGAACATGTCTTCGATCTGAAAGATCCGCTCGATGCCCGCCCGTTGGAACGCCGCCTCATACACCGCATCGACACCCGCCATTGCCCCGGTGTGCGAGGCCGCTGCCGCCGCTGATTCCGCAAATCGGCCCGATTTGAAGGCCACAATTGGCTTCGTGCGGGCGAATGCCCGGGCTGCCGACATGAATTCCCGGGCTTCCGTGATGGACTCGATGTAAAGAATGATGGACTGGGTTTCTGTCTGGGAACCAAAGTAGTCGATCAGATCGGCAATTGTCACGTCGATCATATTGCCGACCGACACAAAATAGGAAAATCCAATTCCCTGATCGATGGCCCAGTCCAGCACCGAGGTGCACAGCGCGCCCGATTGGGAGATGAACCCGATATGTCCCTTAGGCGGAGTCGCTGCGGCGAAACTCGCGTTTAGGGAAATGCCGGGGACAATGATCCCCAAACAGTTCGGCCCGATAATCCTCATGCCAGGGAATTTGGCCTGTTCTTCCAGCACCTGGTTTTCCAGTTTGCGGCCTTCTTCCCCAATTTCCCGGAAACCGGCGGAGATGATGACGATCCCCTTTGTGCCGGCCATCCCTAATTCGCGGACGAGCCCGGGCACGGTTTTCGCCGGGGTGCAAATGACGGCCAGATCTGGCGGATTGGGCAAACTCGCTACATCTTTATAAGCATGAATGCCCTGGACGGCCTCCCGCTTGGGATTAACCGGGTAAACTACTCCGCGGAACCCCGATCCCACCAGATTCCGCAGCACCGTGTAACCGACGCTGGTGGGGGTATCGCTGGCACCGATGACCGCCACGCGATGCGGATTGAAGATCTTATGCAGGTTTTCGATACTCACGGTCAGCTCCTACCATGTCTCCCAGAACCCTGTCCCCGTCCTCGCGGAGACGACTGTCTCTTCATACCGGAAGCGTTCCAAAAAGACCAAACGCCCTCCCCTCGTAGTTCAAGATAGCCAATTTAAGAATTCGGCGAAAGTAGCACAAAATGTAAGTGGTGCCGAAACCTTGCGTAATTCGCTGAACAATCCGCTTTTCGCGGCCGGTTGGTTTGTGTCAATGGATGCGGGTATGTCACCCCATACGCGAATACCCGACAACGCCCTTGTAATTGTACGCCGAGTTTTGGCGAATAGTTTTTTCCTGTTTTCGCTATTTTTTGCTAACACATAAGCGTAGGCAGATGGGCTTCGATCATCCATGAAGAGGCTTTAAGCAGGGCATTACCGCGGCGTTGTCTCCACGATTTGATCAGCCTTGGCGGAGAGCTTTTTATACGCCTGTCCAATTCTCAGGTAATGGACCACGCCGCGATTGCGCGAGAGTCGGCCGCAGCAAAAACAGCGTTAAAGAAACCGTGCCCCCCTGATTTTTGGCTGAGGCAAGATTTTTGCAAGAAATAAAACTTTCGCAGAATACGAGTTCCAATCCTCGCCGGTAGGCCGTCCGATCGCCGCGTTGCCACTTTTTCCCTTGACAGACTTTCATTCATAACCTAGGGTTGTCATGACGCCTTGAGTGAGGTTTCGCCGGACTCGGGTGTTGGCCGGCCGTGGGCAACCTTGAGAAGCATCTCTTCTGAGAGGAACGCTGACGCCAGGATCGAAAGAGATACGGCAGGCCACTGATTTGCCAGGAGCGGCTTCTTCTGAAGTGACCCAGGTAACCCGGGGTAATTCCATCAGGGAGAAAGTGCCGTCTCAGGGAGCGTAAACACGCAAAATCGGGTGGCAGAATTGTCGGGCACCGGCGCATCGTGGACCGGTCCCCATACCGATGGATGTGCAATTGACGGGACACGGATGGCCCTGATGCCGGGGCACGCCCGGGACGATGCCCGGTTTTCCCAAGCTCAATCATCGGCTTACTGGGAGGAGATCGAGTGATGAGCCTCGCTGATGTCACATCACCAGCCAGTTACTGGCAACCTTTGTGGTCGGAATCATCGGGCGGGTCGGTGCAGGCCGCTGTCCGGCGCGTCCTTGCCACGATTTATCCCGAACCCTATGAAAATGAGCGGCGACAGTCACCGCGATTTCCGTTCCCTTATCTCGTGCAACTCCAACCTATGAGTTCCGACGGTAGCGCTCGGCAGGGCGCCTCGCTGGTTGTGGTTGGGAAGCATTTATCGGAGACTGGGATTGGCTTCTATCACCCGCGGCCGTTACCCAGCCGAATTGCCTGCGTGACGCTGGAAAACGCAGGGCAGCGGGCGTCGCTCCTTCTGGAACTCCTCTGGACGCAATTCACTCAGCATGGTTGGTACGAGAGCGGCGGCCGATTCTTGCGGGTCCTGGAGTCCTGCTGATCAGACTCTCGATGTAACCCCCTGAACACAAGCATACCGAGCATCCGGCCAATGATTTCTCGGAATATTTTCGCCCCGCAATCAAGGTTGTACCGAAGTCGAGGAGGCCGGTGACGTTGGGGCGGCAAGGCCGGCAAAGTTGGCGAGAAGTTTGAGGCCCAGGGCCTGGCTTTTCTCAGGGTGAAATTGGGTGGCAAAGACATTATCCTGCCGGACCATGGAGCAGAATCGGATTTTGTACTCGGTGGTCCCGGCAACGACTTCGGCGTCCAGCGGAACGACGTAATACGAGTGCACAAAGTAGAAGTAACTTTCGTCCGGGATGCCCGTCATCAGTGGATTGGGGCATTCCTGTCGCACCTGATTCCAGCCCATGTGCGGGACGCTCCATCCGTGCGGCAATTCAAAACGAACAACCTCGCCCCGCAACAGTCCGAAACCGGGAATTGGACCGTTCTCGTAACTTTTTTCGAAAAGGAGCTGAAGTCCCAGGCAGATTCCCAGAAAGGGACGCCCAGATTCGATGAAGCGGAGGATCGGCTTGACGAGGTCCCGCCGGTTTAACTCCGCCATCGCATCGCCGAAGGCCCCCACGCCGGGAAGAACAAGCCGCTCGGCATTCATCACCCGATTTGGATCATCAGTGACCTCCGCGCGGAGTCCCAGCCTTTCGAACGCCTTTTGGACGCTCCTCAGATTCCCCATTCCATAATCGACGATCGTGACACTGCCAGGTTCGAATTGGGGTGCCGTCATAGGACTCCGCCAGTTTCACCAAGCCTGACGAAAACCACCTCACAAGTCAGTTGATTCCAGGTGCGCGATCATTTCCAAAAACCGTCTCATGGAAGGACACCGCTTTTCTTTATTGGGTTCAATGCAGGCATGGATGGCGGCCGCCAGGTCGGGATGGATCTGTGGCCGATAACTTCGAATATCCGCTGGCGGCTTATCATGCGCCATGGCCGCCATGCCGGTTGTGCCCCGCTCCCATGGGAGTTCGAATGTGAGCAGCTCGTACATGCTCACTCCGAACGAGAAAACATCTAGACGTTGATCGGTGGGGTAACGCCGCACCAACTCAGGCGCCATGTAGTTGGGTGTTCCGCTGCGGTTTCCCGGCGCCATAAACGGCGGTGTGGCCGGTACACTCAAGCCGAAGTCGGTCAGCTTGAGGACGCTGAAGTCCCGATTGAACATGAGGTTACGGGGACAGATATCGCGATGAATGAAGCCGGCTTCGTGGACGACAGCCACTGCCTCGGCCACCTGCCGGATATATGGTAAGAGAGGCCGCTGGAACAAAAACGGGCTTTTCGCCACGAGATGGCTGTTCAAACCGCCGCCCTCGAGATACTCCATGACCAGATAGGGTTCGTCATTCGTTGTCCACCCGTATTCGTAGGTCATCACGATGTAGGGGTGGACGAAGAGTGTGGCGATTTCGCCTTCGCTGGGTTTATTGAGGCCTTTAAAGCGGGCTTCGTACGCGGCCGTTTTTTGGGGATCGCAGATTTTCAGGCCCACGATTTCGCCCCGTTCGCGATCCATCGCCACGTAGAACTTGGACATCGTTCCCGCCACGCCTTCTCGGAGGATTTTGAATCGGGCGGCAATATCGACCTTCTTCCGGGGCTTGATGCCTTTGGAAGAGCGTCCGAATAAGGATTGAAGGAGCTTAAGTACCATGTTTGATCCGTCACTGATCTTCCCAGAAGCCCCCTCGCGAACTGCTGGCCCCAATCACCCTTATGGCTAGTTTAAATGGCTCCTACCGCTCGGGCAAGAAAGCTCCGAACTGAGTCAGCCCCACTTTTCTCCTGCTGGAAAAGGGGGCGGACCTCGACGACACCTTGATCAGGAGCGAGATTCAGTCCGATGACACCCGCTTTCGGAGGGACGTACCTGCCACGTGCGCTTTGCAGCGTTGGATCATGGATTGCCTCTCCGCGGGCACGACGAACGTGCCCCTCCGAGGCATTTGTCGGAGGGACGTGCTTGTCACGTCCGCTTTGCAACCTTCCGATTATCCCTTTGACCGACCGGATTCTAACTCTTCGGTTCAGTCACCGGTTGGAACGGTCGGGGCAATTCATGAATTGCCCCGACCGGCTGGTATCGCGGTCGAGGGCGCGACGGGGCTCATAGCAGTTGACTGAATTAACCACCATTCAAACAGGGGACCCGACAGGCCCGTGCTGCCAGGAGATGCGCGGAAGGGCGCGCTCGTCCTGCCCGTTCACACTTTCGATCTCGGGTTGAGCTCACTCGGCATTCCGTGGTGTCGGCCTGATCGTCGCCGACCATTCCGCGATGACGTCCCCCGCGTGGAAATCACGGGGTCCCGAAAGGTGGTTGAGAATGAGCCGATCGGTGGCGCGGCCTCGCTCGGGCTGAGTGGCGCCAACGTAGAGCACATCCCTCGGTGGAAAGAGTTCGATTTCCATCATGTGATCGATTCCCACATGATCGGTCTGGGGCGCTTCCCACCGGACACTGGAATGGGCGGGGATCGTTTTCGAGACACTGCCTAGCCGGATTTCCCGCTTTCCCTGTTCGAAAATCCATCGCTGATTGTTTAAAACGCCTATCAATCCCGTGGCCATTTCCTGGATCGTGCAGTCCCGCTGGACGACGAGTTTTTCAGCGATGCACACCTGGCCTGAAGCGTCTCCGTTAATGGTCCATTCGGCGATGACATTATCCCCATGGCTGATGTGGAGAATTCCTTGAAACGATTCTTTCTTCTCGGAAAACTCCGCGCGAAGAAGCTTTACGGGGAGCGGTCGCGTGTTGCCCGATAGCTTTATCGATCCCACCAGACTTTGTTGATCTGGGGAAATAAGGCGGTCGCGCTGGTTAGGGGTGAATGTTCCCATGATCACCGAGCCGTAGCTTATGGCAGTGATCAGGCGAGGTGTTCGGTAAAGAAAGATCTTCCCGAAACGGAGATGCTTTGCCCCCAGTCGCGGTTGATAAGTCCCGATCGCTGCGGGATCGGCGAAATGGAGGTGGAGCCAGGCTCGGGCGAGGGCCTCGGCGATATCCGTTTGCGTGGAAGGGAAAAAGAATTCGGAGGGGTCGTAGATAGCTCCCTCCGGCGATCTGGCCTGCATCTTCTCGATAACACCAACGGTCTGGGTAGCAAGGTCCCACGCTTCACCATCTCGCCCATAAACAAACATCAGGACATGGGCAGAAAGCCACGCAGGTTGCCGAAAGATCGTCCAATCCTGTCCGCTCGGATACACGAATCCCATATCGGGAAGGATGAACCACTTTAGGTTTTCGTAAATTCCTCTCACATTCCACAGAACGGATTGAGGTTCGCGCCGGCCGGTCATCCGAAAATCCGTCACGCAACCCAGTGATAGCGTGAAAGTGGACATGTAATCCGGATGGACAAATCCATGATTTTCGAGGGTGAAGTCATCGAAGATATTGGCCCCTGTGAATTGTTCCGCCACCGGTCGACCGTCCACCTCATCGGTCGTATTTTGATCGGCTGGACGGAGAAACGCCGACAGCGTCCAGCGCTGGAACTGCGACATCCACTGGTCGGCCTGGGGATCGTGGGGCATTAGCAGCCAGGCGACAGACAAAATCTGTGCGTTCCAGGCGTTTTCTTCGGCTTTGGTATCGCCGCGAAGCTGAGCTGGTGGCTGGCTGTGGGCGATGCGTTCTGCCTCATGCCGCACGACTCGCCGGACAGCGGACCGCAGATCTTCCGGCAGGTCATTCCAGATGAACCAGGCCCCTCTCCCCAGCATTTGCGCCCAGTGGGCCGACTGCCAGGCGTCTCCCCACTTTCGCCCGTCGCCGGTTGGTCGGCTTCCCGTCACATGTGTTTCGGTCAGATAACGGATCATGGGGACGATGATGTCCCCTAGAAGCGTCGCGCGCGACATTCCAACGAGTTTTTCGTCGTAAGGTCCAAACCGATAAAGAAAACAGAACGCCTGCACCGCCCCCGTGTTAGGACGGATCCAATGTTCCGCGCTCCGGCTTTCGGTGAGCAGTTTGTACCGCGGATCACCGTTCCACGGTTTTACCAAACCCAACAGATAGTGCGATTGCTTTTCCAGAATCACATACAGTCTGTCGGCGAGATTGGCCAATTGCGGGCTGGGAAACTCCGGCAACATGAGCGGGGCCACAGCAGGCTCTTCGCTGAATGTTGGCTGTTCCAGTGCTGTGCACGCGAGAAAGCCAATCACCAAGGTGAAAAGAGCATGAGTCAATCTCTGGCGGCTCCTGAAAGTTTTCATTTGCTGACTCCTGTGGTCTGGTTTCGCAGTTCGGAGTGTCGGCCAGTTTTTCAGATGGCGACACATCTTGATGGTGCAGCCCTATTGTGCCGATTGCGGTTAGGTCTCACAAGCCGTTGCGCGCCTGACCCAACTCTGCTTTTCTGCTGCCGACGGGGATGCGGACCTTCACAGGGGGCCGCCTGGGACTGGGATTCAACCCGGAGGCACCTGCTTTCGGAGGGATGCGTTTGCCACGTGCACGTTGCAGCGTTGGATCATGGATTGCCTCTCCGCGGGCACGACGAGCGTGCCCCTTTGAAGCATTTCTCGGAGGGACGTGCTTGTCACGTCCGCTTTGCAACGTTGCGATCATCATCTTTGACCGACCGGATTCCAGCTCTTCGGTTCAGTCACCGGTTGGACCGGTCGGGGCAATTCATGAATTGCCCCTACAACACCTCGTGCCCGTTGTGTGTCTTGGGCTTTTGCAATCGCGAGGATACGTCAGCAGTACGACGACTTGACCTGCTTGATACACTGAGTAGATTGCTCAACAAATCTAGAATCTGGCTCCGCAAACCGGGAACGCTCAGAAAAACCCGTCAGGTGATTCGCTGTTTCTGCTGGAAGGAGGATGTCTGATGTCTGATGTCGTCATCACGGTTCGACCGAACGGTCCTTATCTTGTCCAGGGGAAGGTGCGCGTGGTGGATGCGGATGGACGAGAATTTCCGACTGATCCTTCCCGGCCGATTGCTCTCTGCCGGTGTGCACACTCAAAACAGCGCCCATTCTGCGACGGATCGCACAAGACGTGCGGATTCCAAGCGGATGACCGGGCTCCCGCAGGTGGCGGGTAATTGGCAGCTCGCCAGATTTTTGCCGAGGTTTGCCACGGCGGGGGGGAGGTGCGGCTCCCGCCGTTTTGGTTTCTTGTCTAAACGGTTGGAGTGATTTTTCGGTTGTTGCCGGCTCCAGTCGGCGGTTTTTCGATCTTTTCAGGGCAGGCAGCGGAGTTGGAAGTCCCCAAAAGCTTTTCGTAAGTGACCGCGTTGACTAAACTAAAAAGGACGCCCGGGAGATCAGTCTCGGGTGTTATGGGCCAGCCAGTGGAATCAGAGGGCATTGCAAGATCACGCAATCCGCACCAACCGTGTCGTGTCATCCGCATCCTTGCGCAGCAGCATTGATTACCGGGATTGCTGGAAAGAACGTGACAATGGGGTGCCTCGCCCGATGAGGGAGAGGAGGGTTAGCGATTTATGAGTTCCTGGATGTTTGGTGTTATCACGCACAAGCCTGCGGACCTGGCCCTGTCGCTCCACGAAGGCTCTCCGGCAGAAAGCAGCGGTTCGTCGCCAGCCCTGGCGTGGGGGATCGGTTGGTACGAGGGGGCCCGGCCCAAGATCACCAAGCAGGTGCAGGCTTCCGCCGCAAGGCCGAGTAACGCCGCTCGGTTTGCTCCCGGCACTTCCCGAATTTACGTCCTTTTCCTGGATGCCGGAGTCTCCGGGGATGAGGATGAGCGGAATCTCTCACCCTTTCATTATCGGAACTGGCTGTTCGCGCAGCAGGGGCATCTCAATCGAGAAGAACTTTTTCGGCTTCTCGATCCTGTTCACGCGGAATCGCTGGATGGGGAGAGCGGGGGCGAAGCCTTTTTTCACTGGATCGTTCAAAACATCAAGAAAACGCGGGACCTGGTGCCCAGCCTGCTCGATTCGCTCCGCCAGGTCGGGGAGGATGGCGTGGCGTTTCTCCTCAGCAATGGGCGATGGCTTTTCGCCTACCAGAGCGGTCATCCCCTCTATTATCTGGAAAGACGCTTTTCAACGAGTGAACACACCTTCCATTACCACATTTCGGACCTGGAAGCCAATATCAACAGCTCTACTCTGGCTAACGAAAGCGCCATCCTGATTTCGTCGCAGAAGCTCAGTGATGAACGCTGGTGCGAAATTCCCCAAAACCACCTGCTGGCCGTGACTCCCCGGCTCGATATCATCCTGGTGGACCTTGCAGAACAACCCACGAACACAGCGTAGTCCTGCCCGGGCTTCTGGAGCCAGGCGAAGGGGCGTATTCGCGGGACAGGCGGTTTATCCGTTGCTCTTGGGTGTTCCCCGGCGATAAGCGCGATAGGTGGAGTATCCGCCGGAAAGGTTGCGTGCTCGGAAACCCTTCTGGTTGAGGATGCGAACACCATAATAGGAACGCTGGCCGCCCGCGCAGTGGACCCAGATCTCGCGATCCCGGGGGAGTTCATGGAGCCGGCCGCGGAGTTCTCCCAGGGGAATGTTGACCGCGCCTGGCAAAGCTCCCGCGGCGAATTCTCCGGGGGTCCGCACATCGAGGATGAACGGCCGTTGCTCCTCGGGCAAACGGTCCAGCTCATCCCAATGGGCCGGGGCCACGTCGCCCCGCAATATATTGCCTGCGACAAAGCCCGCTATGTTGACCGGATCTCTTGCACTGCCCACCTGCGGTGCGTAGCAAAGCTCCGCTTCTTCCAGGTCGTACACCGTGCCGCGTTTTTGAATCATCGCCGCGATGACGTCAATCCGTTTATCCACGCCTTCGCCACCGACCGCCTGGGCTCCCAGAATACGACCATCCTGGGGATCAAAAAGGAGTTTGATGGTGATCGGCTTGGCGCCCGGATAGTAGGTCGCGTGGCTGGCGGAATGGGTGAAGCTTTTTTGATAGGGGATCCCGGCCCGCTGAGCGGCTTTCTCGCTGAGGCCCGTCTTGGCAATGTCCACACCGAACGCCCGAACAAAGGCGGTTCCCAGTGCCCCCGGGAAACGGCTGGGGCGGCCACAAATGTTGTCAGCGGCCACTCGCGCCTGTCGAGAAGCAGGCCCCGCGAGCGGTACCCAGGTTGGCTGGCCGGTGACTAAATCCCTGACCTCGACGGCGTCTCCCACCGCCCAGATGGTCGGGTCGCTGGTTTGCATGTGCTCGTTGACGCGGATACCACCCAGGGAGCCTATTTCCAGACCGGCCTCCTGGGCCAAAGTGACATCCGGACGAACGCCGACGCTCAGAATCACCGCCCCACAGTCGATTTTTTCACCGCCCGCCGTCACCAGAAGCTGGGAACCGTCAGCCTCGATGGCCTGGAGGGGCTGCCCAAGAAGGAGACGCACGTCGTGGGCGGCCAGTTTGTCGTAGATGGGCACGACCATTTCCGGATCGAAAGACGGAAGAATCTGGGGTGCGGCTTCCACAACAGTGACGGTGATGTTGCGATTGACGAGATTCTCCACCATTTCCAGTCCGATATAGCCCGCCCCCACCACAACCGCCCGGGTCACATGTCTGTCCTGAAGCCAGCGATAGATACGCTCTGCATCCTCGAGGAGTCGAAGTGTGAAGACCCCCGGCAGATCGACACCGGGAACATCGGGGACAATGGGCCTCGCCCCCGGGGAGAGGACAAGGGCGTCGTAAGGCCGGGTGAAGCGGGCACCGGTTTGGCGGTTGCGAACTTCCACCAGCCGATTTTCGCGATCGATGCGGGTAACCTCGTGGTTGACCCGCACCTCCACGTTGAAATAGTCTCTGAACCGCTCCGGCGACGCCACGAGTAATCTTTCTCGAGGGGAGATAACCCCCCCAATATAGTACGGCAGACCGCAATTTGCGAAAGACACAAAGCCGCCGCGCTCAAATACGTAGATTTCTGCATTTTCATCTAACCGTCGCAGTCGGGCAGCGCAGGACGCCCCGCCCGCCACTCCGCCCACGATCACCACGCGCCTGGAAATCATCGTCAGCTCCTCTATGAACGCCGTCTTCGAGTTGGAGTTGTGGTTTCCGCCAGAAAACGGGAAAACGCCAATTTTTACTAGAAGATTTCCACTTAGTGCTTATTTCGATTGTAGATTGTTATGGAATGCCTGTCACGGAAGGCGGCAAAAATACCAGGGAAAGGGGGGGTAGGTATTGCCATAGCACTCGGTAGAAATGGCAGGCGGATTAAGCTATATAAAGAGAGCGAGCCTTTTAGTCTGTTCACCGCGTAAAAGTTACGGCAACCAGGCACTTTTCAAGGGGACCCGGCACGATGGACACCATTCTCGTCACAGGTGGGGCTGGATTTATCGGGAGTAATTTCGTTCGGTACTGGCTGCGGGAAGAGCCGGGACGACTCGTCAATCTGGACAAACTCACATACGCCGGCAATCTCGATTCTCTGGCGGATGTCCTGGAGGATCCTCGCCACGTGTTTGTGCAGGGGGACATCTGCGATGGTCCCATGGTGCGGCAACTCCTGGAGGAATTTCGGCCGTGGGCGATTGTGAATTTTGCGGCCGAGTCGCACGTGGATCGTTCCATCGATGGACCCGCGGAATTTGTTCAGACCAATGTGGTGGGCACGTTCCGCCTTCTGGAAGCCGCCCGTGATTACTGGAGTGGTCTGCCCGCCGATGAAAAGGAACGATTCCGTTTCCTCCATGTTTCCACCGATGAGGTTTATGGTTCGCTTGGCCCCACGGGATACTTCACCGAAGAAACACCTTACGCGCCGAATTCGCCCTATTCCGCTTCCAAAGCGGCGGCCGACCATTTTGCCCGGGCTTATCACCACACTTACGGACTGCCGGTGCTGGTGACCAATTGCTCCAACAACTACGGCCCCTATCAGTTTCCGGAAAAGCTCATTCCTTTGATGATTCTCAACGCCGTGGAAGGCAAACCGCTGCCCGTCTATGGCGATGGACAGAATATTCGCGATTGGCTGTACGTGGAAGACCACTGTCGGGCGTTGCGGCTGGTGTTGAAAAAGGCCAGGCCGGGGAGCGAGTACAACATCGGCGGCAACTGCGAGCGGACCAACCTCCAGGTCGTGCACGCGATTTGCGAGATCGTGGATCGTCTCCGCCCCGATTTACCCCATCGACCGTGCTCCCAATTGATCACGTTTGTTCAGGATCGCCCTGGCCACGACCGGCGCTATGCCATCGATGCCAGCAAGATTCGCCGCGAATTGGGCTGGGAACCGCAGGAGACATTTGAGACAGGACTTGAACGCACCGTCCGCTGGTACCTCGAAAACACCGCCTGGGTGGAGCGGGTGACTTCCGGCAAGTATCGGCGAGAGCGTCTCGGGCTGGGGCGGGTCAGAAGCGAGCAAGGCGTTTCCCAGGAGTGAAGTGCAGCTTTGCGGAGGGCCTCGCATGACCATTTACTGCAAAAAGGGGATCGTTTTGGCGGGTGGTGCGGGCACGCGATTGCATCCCCTGACCCGGGCAGTGAGCAAACAACTCCTGCCGATCTACGACAAGCCGATGGTGTATTACCCGCTTTCCACCCTCATGCTCGCCGGGATTCGCGACATTTTGCTCATTTCCACCCCCGAGGATACCCCTCTGTTTCAGCGTTTGCTGGGAGATGGGTCCGATTTGGGCATCTCTATCCGCTATGCTGTTCAGCCCAAGCCCGAAGGATTGGCCCAGGCATTCATCATCGGGCGAGACTTTATCGGGCCGGATCACGTAGCCATGGTGCTGGGCGATAACATTTTCTACGGGCAGGGATTCCAGGCGATGCTTGTGCGGGCGGCGTCCCGCCCGGAAGGCGCCACCGTCTTCGCGTATCTCGTCAAAGACCCGCAACGCTACGGGGTGGTGGAGCTGGATGAGCAGGGGCGACCGATTCGCATCGTGGAAAAGCCCAAGGAGCCCCGTTCGAACTACGCGGTCACCGGATTGTACTTTTATGACAACGACGTGGTGGAGATTGCGGCCCACCTTAAGCCCAGTGCTCGCGGGGAGCTGGAAATCACCGACGTCAACCAAATCTATCTCGAGCGAGGACGCCTCCACGTGGAGATTCTCGGCCGCGGTTTTGCCTGGCTCGACACGGGGACGCACGAATCGCTCCTGGAGGCCTCCAACTTCGTGGAGACCATCGAGCATCGCCAGGGGCTTAAAATCGCCTGCCTTGAAGAAGTTGCCTATCGCAAAGGATTCATCGACGCCGCGCAACTCGAACGGCTCGCTCGTCGCTACAATAACAGTTACGGGCAGTATTTGCTCGATCTACTGAAATACCCCGGGCTGAAGTGACGCGGCGCCAGACGGGGGCGTGATCGACAGGTTCGGACAGACGCCGCTCTTGCCGTGCGCAGATGCGAGCGGCACATTGGCGATAATCCCCGGCAGGTTGTGGACCAGGGTTGAGGGCTTCCTGTTGTTCCGGAAAAAATCATGGCAAAGGGCAAGAAACCGACTGATTCCGAACACAACAACGAACGCGTCGTGACGCAGAATCGACGCGCCAAGCGAGACTACGAAATCCTCGATACCCTCGAGTGTGGCATCGCCCTTTTGGGGAGCGAGGTGAAAAGTCTCCGCAACGGAAAAGTTTCCATTGAGGAAGCCTTTGCCCGGGTGAAAGACGGCGAAGTATGGCTTTACAATTGCGATATCCCGGAATACCCGCAGGCCAATCGTTTCAACCACGATCCCAAGCGTCCCCGAAAGCTCCTGCTTCATCGGCGGGAAATCAAACGATTTGCCGCACAGGCATCGCAAAAAGGCTTGACGCTGATCCCGTTGAAGATTTATTTCAAGCGGGGACTGGCGAAGGTGCTGCTCGGCCTGTGCCGCGGGCGCAAAGAGCACGATAAGCGGGAAATCATCAAGAAAGAGGAATCACAGCGGGAGATCCGGCGGATCATGCAGCGGTATCAGAGCCGTTGATCCTGACTGGGGCCTCCATGCCTCGAGTTCTCATCCGCGATCCTCGGCGTGAACCAACGGCGGTTCCACCCTCATGACTGGGAGTTCTGCCGGGATGTGGTCGCGGACGTCGTGATGTTTGCAACGACGAAAATCGGCCGTTCACGGTGACCATTCAGGCCAGGGTTCCCGAAGCACCTCGGGCGCTGTGCTTCCCTGCAGCCGGAGGATCTCGCTCCGCGCACTGGATACCGCATCGGAGCTGCACAGAGCCGACACCGTGACCGTGAAACTGCGCGATTCGCCGGGCTGGAGGGTGATGACGCGGCCTTTGGCCTTTTCAAAGGAGCGACGGTTGGGGAAATTCACGGCGGGCTCCAAACCCGTCACGTATCCATCACAGGTGGGCTGCTCGTTCTTCCACAGGGTGAAGTACGGCAGTTCCTGGACATTGAATCCCACACGAACACCCCGAGTGCCCGTCTCGTTGTGCAAAACGGCCTGCGTAAAGCCTTTGCCGTCACCGAGCGGCTGGATGAAATAGACCGTTTCGGGCTTGCCGGGCGTCTCCGCGCCATAGCTGTCCCAGCGATCGATTTCCGGAGCTGCGATGGCGTCGCGGGGAGCCAGCCGTTTGATCGGCAGGATGACGCGCGACCCCGGCTCCAGGAGCGGCCGCCCAAAGTTGATGTGGTAGAGAAGCTCCATTTCGCCGGGCACAGCGGCCAGATTGGTGACCGTGTCGGTAACAGAAAGTTCGCAGGAATTCGGCAGGGTACTGATGATCGTGGAAAGTTTCAGTTTGTTGAAAAAGAGGCGACTTTCCAAAACTTCTCCGCAGATGGAAAGCTCGCCGGTTTCGTCGTCGGCCACGATTTCCACCCGGGAGGCCGGGAGATTGGCGATCTTGCCGTGGAGGGGATAACGCAGAACGCCGTGGTCGTCAAATTCCGGCGCCCCGTTGCTTTCCAGACCGCAGCGAACGAACAGTTCGTCGAAGCCGTCCAGCCAGCCCAGGCCGCTGGGCTCCCAAAGATTGACCCAGCGAGGATGGACCGGGCCGCGGATCGGCGCCTTCCAGCCCAGTTCCAGATCGCCGCACCATGCCCGCCAGATTCCCATTCCGCGGGTGGGGAGCACTACCAGACGGAGACGCCCGTTGTTGAGTTCGATGATCTCCACGCCCTCGGAACGGCCACCGTGCAAGGTCCGCTTGTTGACAGTGACCCCTTCCGGAAGCGCAGGGGCGATATCGTGCGTGAGTGTCAACTGTTCCACCCAAATACCGCGGCTCACATCGGTGATGACCCATTTTTGTTTCGCCATGGCCGGTCCCGTCTCCGTGTTGCGGTTGTGATGATCGACTGATTCGCGGGATTCGGGCTAGGACTCCGTGGGTTTTCAGAGATTTGTCGTCCCCGTTGCCCCGATCCCCTCCTCCCGAAGCACTGGTACTGTGGCGTTAGTTTACCGGCGAAAAAGTGTCAAGGAAAGCGTGGCCTGGCATGCGCAACCCGGTTTGCCTGGCGCGGATTGCGCGGGCGCCGGACGGCTCTTCCCGCCCCTGTTGCGTTGTGCTGGGCACGGGGCGCGAAAGTCGGTATCCTTAGAAAGACGTCAGATGCCCGTTCGAGGCAGTTCGTATCGCAGATCGAGATTGGCCGAAAAAGGTACTTGGTAACGGAGAGCAGGGTCCATGCCGCTTGTTGTTGTGGGTTCCGTCGCTTTGGACAGTGTGGAAACGCCCGAAGCCAAACGGGAGAACGTCCTCGGGGGATCAGCGGTTTATTTCTCGCTGGCCGCGCGGTTCTTCACCCGTGTCCGCCTGGTGGGTGTGGTGGGTGATGACTGGCCTGCCGAGCACACGAAGCTCCTCGAAGATTCCGGGGTCGACGTCAGCGGTCTCAGTGTGGTACCGGGGGCGAAGACGTTTCGCTGGCGCGGGCGGTATATGCCCAATATGAACGATCGGGAAACGCTCGAAGTGCAGCTCAACGTGATGGAACAATTTGACCCTGTACTTCCCGAGGAGCATCGGCGGTGTCGCTTCCTTTTTCTGGCCAACGGATCGACCCGGATGCAACTCCGCGTCCTCGAGCAATGCGTGGGGCCGAACCTCACAGTTGCCGACACCATGGATCACTGGATCCGCACGGAGCCGCAGGAGTTGCGGACCCTGCTCCAAAAGATCGACGGATTGGTGCTCAACGATTTCGAAGCCAAGCTGCTGGCGGAAGAGGAAAATCTCATCCGTGCCGGCCGAAAAATTCTCGACATGGGCCCCAGTTTTGTTGTCATCAAAAAGGGCGAACATGGGGCCATGTTCTTCAGTCGCCACGAAATGTACGTACTTCCCGCTTATCCCACAGCCGATGTGGTCGATCCCACCGGAGCCGGAGACAGTTTCGCGGGTGGGATGATGGGCTATCTGGCGGAACGAACGGAATTCTCACCGGAGGACCTCAAAACGGCCATGGCCTACGGAATCGTGGTGGCCAGTTTTACCGTGGAAGACTTCAGTGTCGATCGGCTCCTCAAAATCCGCCGTCAGGACATCGACGCCCGACTCGACGCCTACCGGAAGATGCTGATGTTTTGAGGCCGGCTGAGCCAGGCTCCGTCGTCGCGCGGAGCAACGGCAGGCTGGCCGGTCGAGAAGACTGGCATTTCGGGTCGATGATTCGGAAAAACCGGTCGCAGGGCCGAAGTGCCAGATATAATTAAAGGAATCCGAGAAAGCGACATCGGCCCGCATGGGATCCGCTGGGAAAGCCGGTGCCCTTCCAAAGCGCCAGAAAGGATTGGGCTGGGCCGTTAACAAGAGGGGTTAATCAAGGAGTCACGCCTGATGTGTGCCCTAGATGTTCGGGAACAGGAAACCCAGGAACGCCGACCAACGAACGGACAATTGCCGGAGGGTGCCATTCCTCAACTGGCCAGGGACATCGATCCTGAAGAAACTCAGGAATGGCTGGACGCCCTGGAGTACGTGATTCGCAAGCACGGGGGCGAACGCGCGGTCTATCTCCTGGAACGCCTGAAAGAAAAGGCCTTCCGCAGCGGTGTGCCGTGGGTCTCCGCCGCCACGACTCCCTACATCAACACAATCCCCCCCGAGAATGAGCCCGAATACCCGGGTGACCGCGCCATCGAGCGGCGAATCAAGAGCATCATCCGGTGGAATGCGATGGCGATGGTTGTGCGGGCAAACCGGGTGAGTTCGGGAATCGGCGGGCATATCTCCACCTTTGCCTCGGCCGCCACGTTGTACGAAGTGGGATTCAACCACTTTTTCCGCGGCAAGCAGGGGAATCATCCGCCCGATTTTGTGTACTTTCAGGGGCACGCCAGCCCGGGAATTTACGCGCGGGCATTTCTGGAAGGCCGCATCACGGAAAAACAACTGGAGAACTTTCGTCGCGAGTTGGCCGAAGGCGGCGGGCTCAGCTCCTATCCCCATCCCTGGTTGATGCCCAATTTCTGGGAATTCCCCACCGTCTCCATGGGACTGGGGCCGATCATGGCGATTTACCAGGCGCGATTCAACCAGTATCTCGCCGACCGGGGAATCCTGCCGGAGGCCCGCGAATCCAAAGTCTGGTGCTTTCTGGGCGACGGCGAATGTGACGAACCGGAGACACTGGGGGCAATCACGCTGGCGGGACGGGAACGCCTCGACAACCTCATCTTCGTGGTGAACTGCAACCTCCAGCGGCTCGATGGTCCTGTTCGTGGCAACGGCAAAATCATCCAGGAACTGGAAGGGGCCTTCCGCGGTGCCGGCTGGAACGTCATCAAAGTGATCTGGGGGTCGGATTGGGATCCGCTGCTGGCCAAAGACAAGGATGGGCTGCTCGTCCGGCGCATGAACGAAGTGGTGGACGGCCAGTATCAGAAGTACACGGTCATGCCGGGCAGTTACATCCGCAAACACTTTTTCGGTGTGGATCCCCGGCTGGAAGCCCTGGTGGCCGACCTGACGGACGAGCAGATTCGCCGCCTTAAACGCGGTGGACACGACCCGGTTAAGGTCTATGCCGCATATAAGGCCGCGGTTGAGCATAAAGGTTCTCCCACGGTCATCCTGGCCAAGACGATCAAAGGTTATGGGCTAGGAGAGGCTGGAGAAGGGCGGAACATTACGCACCAGCAGAAGAAACTAAACGAGGAAGAACTCCGCCGGTTTCGGGAACGGTTTGATATTCCCATCCCCGATGATAAGGTGGCCGAGGCGCCTTTCTACCGTCCGCCCGAGGACAGCCCCGAAATTCAGTACCTTAAAGCCCGTCGGAAGGCACTCGGCGGACCTGTGCCGAGCCGTCGGCAGCCCAAAGTCAAGTTGAAGCCGCCCAAATGGGAAGACTTTGCGGAGTTCTTTGCGGGAAGCGAAGGCCGCGAGGTCTCCACCACCATGGCATTCGTGCGGTTGCTTGCGCGTCTGATGCGGGACAAAAACATTGGACGATACATCGTTCCCATTGTCCCCGACGAAAGCCGCACCTTCGGCATGGAGGCGCTGTTCCGGCAGTTCGGAATTTACTCGCACGTGGGCCAGCTTTATGAGCCGGTGGACTCCGACACGGTCCTGTACTACCGCGAAGCGGTGGACGGTCAAATCCTGGAAGAAGGCATCACGGAAGCCGGGTCGATGGCCTCGTTCATCGCCGCCGGTACGGCGCATTCCACACACGGAATCAATATGATTCCATTCTTCATCTTCTATTCCATGTTCGGTTTCCAGAGAATCGGGGACCTGATTTGGGCCGCCGGCGATATGCGATGCCGGGGCTTTCTGATGGGAGGCACTTCCGGCCGGACGACGCTTGCCGGAGAAGGCCTCCAGCACCAGGATGGCAACAGCCATCTGTATGCCCTGGCTTACCCCACCTGCCAGGCTTACGACCCCTGTTACGCGTACGAAATGGCGGTCATCGTGCTCGATGGCATTCGCCGAATGTACTACGAGGAAGAAGACATCTTCTATTACATCACGCTCATGAACGAAAACTACGAGATGCCGATCCTGCCCATGGGTTCCACGGAAGGAATCTGCAAGGGCATGTACCGGCTCTCCGTGCGTGATTTGGGCCCCGACCGTCCCAGCGTGGACCTCATGGCCAGCGGGGCCATACTGCGAGAGGCCCTTCGGGCACAGGAAATTCTGGATCAAAAATTCGCCGTTTCCAGCCGGGTCTTCAGCGTGACAAGTTGGAAACGTCTCCTGGAAGATGCCCGGGAGGTCGATCGCTACAACCGGCTCCACCCCGAATCCGCCCCTCGGGTCCCCTATGTGCAGCAGGTGCTGGAGGGCTCCCAGGGAACGGTCGTCGCGGCTTCAGACTACGTATCGGCCGTGCCGCTCACTCTTGCCCGATGGATTCCCGGCGATTACGTCGCGCTGGGGACGGACGGCTTTGGTCGGAGCGAAGCCCGCCGAGAACTCCGCCGTTTCTTCGAGGTCGATGCCGAAAATATCGCGCTGGCCGCACTCACGTCCCTGGCGGAACGGGGACTTTATCCGAAAGACCGCCTCGCGTCAGCCATCAGAGAACTGGGGCTGGACCCGGAAAAGCCCGTGCCCTGGAAAGTTTGAGTATTCGCTCAGGTGCTCCAACGGGCACGTGATAAGGCACCTCAAGCCACGCTCGTGTCGCGGGCGTGAGCATTGTTGTGTTCCACGATGCGCTCGAATCGACCGAAGATCATGCGGCCGGCGCTCGTCTGAAGCACGCTGGTCACATTGAGAACCACGGTTTTCCCGACGTATTCCCGACCGTCTTCCACCACCACCATCGTCCCGTCGTCGAGATAGCCGACGCCCTGGTGTTCCTCTTCTCCCGGCTTGACCAGGCGGACCTGGATCTGCTCGCCGGGGAGGAATCGCGGCTTGAGGGCGTTGGCCAGGTCGTTGATATTGATCACCCGAACGCCGTGGACCCGAGCTACCTTGTTGAGGTTGTAGTCGTTCGTGACCAGTCGCCCTTCCAGATGTTTGGCCAGAGTGACCAGCTTGACATCCACGGATTGTCCGGCAAACTCGGGGAGGTCCCGGTCCCAGATGGTGAGTTCCACGTCGGGATTATTGCGGAGACGGTGGAGAATATCGAGCCCCCGTCGCCCCCTTGCCCGCTTGGAGCGATCGGCGCTATCGGCGACGGCCTGGAGTTCATTGATGACGAATCGGGGAATCACCAGTCGGCTGTCGAAGAGATTGGTTTCCACCAGATCGGCAATGCGGCCGTCGATAATGACGCTGGTGTCCAGGATGTACGGTCGGCGTCCCTTGACCTCCTTGGTGAACTCGACGTAGGGGATGATGAATCGGAAATCGTCTTTGGTCTGAAATAGGAAGCTGATGCACACATAACAGAGGACCGCCGCCAAGATCAGCTGCACTACATTCCGCACCCGCTCCTCGGTTTGGAGGCTTTCGAAGACGGGGGTCAGTGCCAGCCCCGCCACGTAACTGAGGAAAAGCCCCACGATCAAACCGAAGTAAACGGAGCTGATAATCTCCAGCGGTTTGCGCGGGATCAGAATGTCCAGCAGGATAACCGCCCCGCCAATGGCCATGATCCCCAGCACAATCAACCAGGCTGTCCACTGAAGGTCCTGGGGATACAGACCGGCCTTCACAACGATCACCGCCACACCCGCCAGAACAATAAGGAAGGTGAGGCGCAAAAAAGTGAGAACCATGCTGGTGCCCTCTCTGTTACCGAATGTGCAACCTTGAAGCCATACAGAAGGATAGGTTACAGACCCATGAGGATGCCGACGACATATCCCCCGTCCAGGGTAACGCTTTTTCTTTGAGTTCGCCGGCCTCCCCGGGCGTTCGCCCTCGGCTGCCGCCTCCCTGGGCTCGAATGTTCCTTCGTCGATTCTAGCCGAAACGAGAGCCATCATAAAGCCTTTTCGCATCCGGGAAAGCCGGTGGCTCTGTTTTCATCATGGCCAAGTCGCTGGATCGCGAAGGTCAGTGAATTTGGGAATGGTTTGGAAAGTTTATTTCCCGCAAGGGGAAATAGCCGTTTTTCGCGGGGAACCTTCCCGGCGTGCCCAGGGAAACCTCGTGGCTCATCCATCCCTGGCGACATTGCTATGTCGAGCAGCGCCGTCATAGGGCCGAAGGATCGCGCCCGTCCTGCCCGTTCCCAACCGCAGCACCAACCCGTTAACAGGACCTTCGTTACCCAAGCAAGGTTCATTATCGGTTAACTGTATTTCGGTTTCAGTTTGCTTGAATTTTGTAACTGGTTCGGACTGAGAAATTGTCGATCCCAGCCCTTGCTTGGCGGCCGAAGCTGAGTAGAATGAGGCGGCAAATCCAACAGGCAATTATGGATATATTTTCGAGGTCATTAAGGCTTCCAACCTTCACTAGCCACATCCAAGCATTCAGCACAAGACAATACTCTCCCAACCAGACGAATAAACTCCGGCTACCCCCGGTTACCAAGAATCCCGCCCTTGCGTTCCGACGATGATTGCCTCGCGGCGCAGAACAGATCTCAGGCACAGCAGGCAAACAGACAGCGGTTTCCTCGCTGTCTATCACGAGGGAAGTGTTTCAACCCAAGTGTCCACTCGCTATTTCTCGCCGATGGTCTTGGGTGAGAGTTGTGAGAAATCCAGTATTTCGGCGTTTATTTACGAGAAATGTGCCCGATGCCCGTGTCCCGACATTCAAGGATAGGCGGAGGGTTTGAGTTGACAGTTGAGCAGGTCTTATTTGGGGGAGCGAAACGATGGCTCACACCAATTGCCGCGGTAACACATTCTTCCAGGGCAATCGTCGGGAATTCCTCACCGTGGGGGCCCTCGGTTTCCTGGGCCTGACGCTGGGTGACCTCTTGCGTCTGGAGGCTGCCAAAGCACAGGAGGGGAGTGCTTCAGCAGATCCAACGTTCGGCAAAGCCAAGGGGTTGATCCACATCTTTCTTCCCGGCGGAATGGCTCAGCAGGAGTCTTTTGACCCCAAGCCCTATGCCCCCCTGGAATACCGTGGCTCCTTTGGGACGGTGAAAACCAACACGGGAGAATTGTTCTCGGAAAACTTCCCAAAACTCGCCCAGGTGGCTGATAAGTTCACGGTCATCCGCTCCATGAGCCACGGCGAAGCGGCGCATGAGCGCGGCACGCACAACATGTTCACGGGGTATCGACCCAGTCCCGCCGTGACATATCCCAGTCTTGGCAGTATTGTCAGCCATGAGCTGGGGCCACGGGAATCGCTGCCTCCCTATGTGTGCATTCCCAATGAACCTAACCCCTATGCCGGGCCGGGTTATCTCAGTTCGGCGTATGGTCCGTTTTCACTGGGGGCCGATCCGGCGGGAAGAGGTTTTCGGGTTCGCGACCTGAGTCTTCCCCCAGGAGTGGACGAGCAGCGATTTGCACGGCGTCGTACCCTCTTGGAAGCGGTCAACGCCCACTTTGCCTCGCTGGAAAAGGCGGACGCCATTCAGGCGATGGACTCATTTTACTACCGGGCATATGAAATGCTCAGTTCTGCGAAGGCCCGGGAGGCGTTTAATCTGGATGCGGAGTCTCCCCAAATACGCGAACGGTACGGTTATACCCAGGCTGGGCAGCGGTTTCTGCTGGCACGGCGCTTGATCGCCGCCGGTGTCCGCGTTGTCACAGTCACATACGGCGGATGGGATTTCCACGAGCAGATCGTGCCGGGCACGAAGCGGCTCGCTCCCGCCCTCGATCAGGCCCTGGCGGCTTTGTTCTCGGACCTTGACGCCTCAGGGCTTCTGGATGAAACCATCGTGATGGTTTCCACAGAATTTGGACGAACTCCCAAAGTCAATGGAACGGCAGGGCGCGATCACTGGCCCAAGGTCTTCAGCATTCTCCTTGCCGGAGGCGGCGTGACCCGCGGCCAGATTTTCGGTAGCTCGGATGCCACGGCGTCCGAACCGGCCAGCGAGCCCATCGGGCCGGAGGACCTTTTTGCCACGATTTACCATCTGCTGGGGGTGGACTACGAGAAGCGTTTGATCGGCCCGGGCAATCGGCCGCTCAACATCGTCCGCGATGGCCGGGTTCGCCGGGGCCTGATTGCCTGATGACCCTGCCCTCCAACGCTCGCATTGCTGTCTACGAGTTGGGATTACCTCGCCATGAAGCGGAACAATCGCTCATTTGCCTGGGAAAAAACTCTTGCGGGGTCTCGCCCGGTCCCGAACGTCCCCCGACGGAGACATGGGAGTTGTCTTGTCACCGGCAAGAATGGCCCGGGGCCGATCGTGCGTCTCTTCGGGTTTGCCTGCCTGGGAGTTGTGCTGAGCGTGATTTTCTCCGGAGCTGTGTGGGCGGCCGACCCGGTGATCACGCGTCTCAAGCCAATCAGCGCCCGGCAGGGGACAGAGATTGAGTTGACGATTACAGGCTCCCGTCTGGCTGATGCGGCGGAGCTTCTCTTCACGGGCCCTGGCTTGTCGGTGCGGGAAATCACGACAAAGGCGGGCGACCGCCTGGTGGCGAAGGTGGCCGTCGCTCCCGATTGCCCGGTTGGAGAGCACGGCCTCCGCGTGCGTACAGCCACCGGAATTTCAAACCTTATCACTTTCCACGTGGGGTTGCTTCCGGAAATTGACGAGAAAGAGCCCAACAACGATTTCCACAATCCCCAGGTTATCCCCCTGAATACAACCGTCCGAGGAGTGGTGGAGAACGAGGATGTGGATTACTTTGCCGTGGAACTCAAGACCGGCCAGCGGCTGTCGGTGGAAGTTGAGGGAATGCGACTGGGAAAATCCTTCTTTGATCCCGCGGTGGCCATCCTGGATTCCAAGCGTTTTGTGCTGGCTACTGCGGATGATACGGCTTTCGGTGGTCAAGACGCCGTTTGTGCGGCCATCGCGCCGGCGGATGGTCGGTACATCGTGCAGGTTCGGGAAAGTGCCTTTGGCGGATCCGGAGATTCTTTCTACCGGCTCCACGTGGGCACGTTTCCACGACCTCTGGCGGCATTTCCACTGGGCGGTGCGGCTGGTCAAACTCTAAAAGTGCGCTGGGTCGGTGACCCGCTCGGTCCTTGGGAGGAGGATCTGACGCTTCCCACCCAGCCTGCAGACCGGTGGCCGATATTGGCCCACCGGGATGGTCAGGCAGCCCCAACACCCAACTGGATGAGGGTGAGTGCGAGCGGTCCCGAAACCGCGGAAGTTGAGCCCAACGACGTTCCGGCACAGGCCACGCCAGCGACTGCGCCAGGGGCGTGCAACGGCGTGCTGGAACGGCCGGATGATCGGGACTTCTTTCGTTTCTCGGCCAAAAAAGGCCAGGCTTATGAGATCCGCCTCCTCGCCCGGCAGTTGCGGACCCCTGTGGACAGCGTCTTGACCGTACATGCGGCGGACGGTCGGCAGCTGGCGGCCAATGATGATGCAGGTAGTCCGGACAGCATCATCCGGTGGACGGCTCCCGACGATGGTGAGTATCTGGTTGGGGTCCGTGATCACCTTAAAGCCGGCGGACCCGAGTATGTTTATCGCCTCGAGGTCACACCCGTTCAACCGAAGTTGCGGCTGAGTCTGCCCGAGCGGCAACAATTCCGTGACATCGTGGCAGCGGTCCCGCGAGGGAATCGCTACGCTTTCCTGGTCTCGGTCGCGCGCGAGGATTTTGACGGCCCAGTGGACCTGCGCTTTGAAGACCTGCCTCCAGGGATCAGTGTGGAAACATTTCCCATTCCGCCAGGTCAGTCAGTCGTGCCCGTCATCCTCACTGCCGCGGCCGAAGCCCCGCTGGAAGGACGGTGGGTCAGTGTCAGAGGTGTTTCCAAGGTCGGTGAGCAGGAGATTGTGGGAGAACTGCTGCAGCGGACTTCTCTTGTTCGTGGCCAGAATAATCGCGAGTACTGGAACTTTTATTCACACCGCCTGGCAACGGCGGTGACCGAAGCCGTGCCGTTCCGGGTGACGATTCAACAGCCCAAGGTACCGCTCGTTCAGGGAGGAACGATGGAACTCGTCATCAAAGCGGAACGGGATGCGGGATTCGACGGACCGATCACCGTGGCGATGCTGAACTTATCGCCGGGTGTATCTGCGCCCACCTCGGTGACGATTGCGCAGGGAGCCCAGGAGGTCCGGATGCCGCTCACCGCCAATGGGCAGGCAGCCGTGGGGACCTGGAAAATCGTGGCCCTTGCGTCCGCCGATCTTGGTGGCACGGTTGAAGTGGCCACGCCTCCCGCCGATCTGACGGTCGTCGCGCCATTTGTGGCGATGACCTTCCCGCAGGTTTCCCTGGATCAGGGACAGTCAGGAAACTGGCAGGCGCAGGTCGAGGTTCGCACCAAGTTTAACGGGAACGCTCAGGTGGAGCTGCTCGGACTTCCTTCCGGCATAAGCTCGAAGCCGCAGACGATCACAGCCGACACCCAGCAGTGCACGTTCCCCCTGCGAACAGAACCTACTGCCCCGGTGGGACTTCACAAATCGCTCGTGGTGAAGGTGACGATCATCCAGGACGGCGAGCCCATCGTCCACCTGTTGCCGGCCGGGGAACTGCGGATCCAGAAACCGCGGCCAGCCCAGGTGGCGCAGGCCGCTCCACCTCCCCCGCCTCCCCAACCGACGGAAAGACCGCTCAGCCGACTGGAGCAACTCCGGCAGCAGCGTCAGAATCAAACGGCCACGCCGTAAACCTTCCTATTTCAGGAGGGCCTTCAAGCCATGAATCGAGTACGGTTGCCTTTTTTGAGGTTTCCTCAGCCTGCGAACCCGTTGACTGGGTTGGCCACTCTTGCTGGTTTGATTGCGTTCTGGGGCGCGATCGCGGTCAGCCGTGCGGCGGACGTCGTCCGCCTGGAGATCTATCCGTCTGACACCCTGCGGCTGGAAACGAAAGACGATCGGCAGTCGTTTGTGGTGGTGGCTGTGACGGCCGACGGTGTTACTCAGGATGTGACAACGCAGGCCAATCTTCGTCTGGAGAACCCAGCCCTCGCCCGCCTGGAAAACGCCACTCTTTATCCACAGGCCAACGGCGAAACACGGTTGGTCGCGGAGTATGCCGGGCAGAGTGCGGGCGTACCCGTGGTGGTCAAAGATGTGGAAAAGGAACGTCCCCTCAGTTTTCGATTGGACGTCATGCCCGTGTTCATGCGAGCGGGTTGCAACACGGGCACCTGTCACGGGGCTGCTCGCGGGAAAGACGGTTTCCGACTGTCGCTCTTTGGATTTGATCCCGAGGGCGATTATGAACGGCTCATCCACGAAGTGCCGTTCCGCCGGGTCAATCTCGCCGTTCCCGAGGACAGTCTCATCCTGCAAAAAGCCATCGGAGCTGTCCCGCATACGGGCGGCAAACGCTTTGAAAAGGAGAGCGAATTGTACCGCACTCTCTACCGCTGGTTGGAACTCGGGGCCCCGCGTGACAGTGGAGACGTGCCCAGCGTGGAGAAAGTCGAGGTTTTTCCGCCGCAAAGTGTGCTGCAAGGAGAGAACGCGACCCAGCGGCTGGTCGTGCGGGCCCACTACTCGGACGGCACGGATCGAGATGTCACCCAGCTGGCCGTTTTCCTCAGCAATAACGACTATTCGGCCCCCGTCGACGAAAACGGGTTGGTCAAAGCGGCCCACCGCGGCGAGGCGTTCATCCTGGCACGCTTTGACACAAAAGTGGTGGGAAGTCAGGTCCTTGTGCTGCCTGCCGATGTGCCGATGGTGGCCACCGATGAACCCGCCAACTACATCGACGAACTGGTCAATGAAAAGCTGCGCAAGCTCCGCATCCAGCCGAGTGCTCTGTGCAGCGATGCCGAATTCCTCCGTCGCGTGACGCTGGATATCATCGGCCAGCTTCCCACCGAGGAAGAGTATACGCGGTTCCTTGCGGACACTCAGCCGGACAAGCGGACACGGTTGGTGGACGAACTCCTCCAGCGCAAGGAATTCGCAGAGCTTTGGGCGATGAAATGGGCAGAAGTTCTGATGGTCCGTTCCAACGTGAACGTGAGTTATAAGTCGGCCTATCTCTACTCCCAATGGTTGACGGAAAAGATCGCTTCCGGAGAACCATTTGACGAGATCGTTCGCGAGTTGCTGGCTTCCGAGGGTGGTACATTCACCAATCCTGCCACGAATTTTTATCAAGTGGAAACGGACACTCTTAAAACTGCCGAGAACGTTGCCCAGGTGTTCATGGGGCGCCGAATTCAGTGTGCGCAATGCCACAATCATCCATTCGACCGCTGGACGATGGACGATTACTACAGTTTTGCCGCATTTTTTGCCCAGATCGGCCGCAAGAATGGAGAAGACGATCGGGAAACAATCGTCTTTAACCGCGGCAGCGGCGAAGTGCGTCATCCGGTGGACAATCGCGTGATGGCCCCCAAGTTCTTGGGTGGCCCGCAACCCCAAATCAACAGTGGGGATCGTCGGAAGGTCCTCGCCGAGTGGCTCACCTCGCCCGACTGCCCGGACTTTGCTTGTAACGTCGCTAATCGAATCTGGGCGCACTTTTTCGGAGTCGGGATCGTTGATCCGGTGGATGATGTCCGCATGAGCAATCCGCCCAGCAATCCGCAACTGTATGAAACGCTGGGAAAAAAGCTCATCGAATACAAATACGACTTTAAACGCCTGGTGCGGGATATTTGCCTGTCAAAAACTTATCAGCGATCGGCGATTCCGAATGAGAGCAATCGCGAGGACACGCGTAACTTCTCCCACGCCAATGTGCGCCGTTTGCAGGCGGAAATCCTGCTGGATTGTATCTGCCAGGTTACGGAGTCGCCGGAAAAGTTCCGCGGGTTGCCCCTCGGTGCGCGGGCGATTCAGATCGCGGATGGAAGCACGACCAATTACTTCCTGACCACGTTTGGTCGGTCTCCCCGAGATACCGTCTGCGCCTGCGACGTGCGTACCGACCCCACACTTTCTCAGGCCCTCCATTTGATCACTGGCAATACGATCGAAAGCAAGATCAAACAGGGTGGCCTCATTGACCGGTGGCTGAATGAAAAGGTATCCCCAGAAGACATCGTGAAGCGGCTGTTCATCCGCACACTGACCCGCGAACCGACCGAACAGGAAATGCAGGCCGTTCGAGAAGCGCTCAAGGACCAGGCCGATCCGAAGCCGGTTTTGCACGACGTCTTCTGGGCCCTTTTGAACTCCCGGGAGTTCTCCTTCAACCATTGAGCGTCCCCCCGGCGGACGAAATAGTAAAACCAGCAAATGATTCGTGCCAATCGGGTTTCATCAAACCTGCGGCGGCATGCAGTATCCGAGGAGTAAGCGTTCCATGCGAAGGTGTTTTTCACGTGGCTGGTTCGTAGTGGTGGCCCTGGCGTGTTTCGGATGGTTGAAGATGGGGTTTGCCGTTGCGGAGGAGGCCAAAATCACCTACGTGGATCATGTCCGACCTATCTTCCGCGAGCACTGCTTCGCCTGCCACAACCAGAACAAGGCCACCAACGATCTTGCCCTGGATAGCTACGAACGGCTCATGGAGGGTGGCGCCAGCGGGGCGGTTATCGAACCCGGCGATCCCGACAACTCCTACCTCTGGATGCTCGTCTCTCACAAAGAGCAACCCTACATGCCCCCGAACCAGGACCCACTTCCCGCGGAGAAGCTGCAAATCATTCAGAAATGGATCCAGGGTGGGGCTCTCAAGGACAGCGGGAGTTCGGCCGCTGCCCCAAAACCCAAGGTGGATCTTTCCATGACGCAGGTGACGCCGGCACAGCAGGGCACGCCCATTATGCCCGAGAATTTACCCCAGGAGCCGATCCTCGTCACTCGACGGCCGGCTCCCGCTTATGCCTTGGCGACGGCCCCTTGGTCGCCGTTGGCGGTTGTCGCCGGTCAAAAGCAACTGGTGTTCTACCACACCGAAAGCGGCCAGCGATTGGGTATTGTGCCGTTTCCGCCAGGTGTAGCGTACGACCTGAAGTTCAGCCGCTCAGGAGCAGTACTGGCAGCCGGCGGTGGCATTGGGGCCAAGGTGGGAAATGTCGTGCTGTATGACGTGAAAACGGGCAAGGAATTGACCACTATTGGCGACGAGCTGGATGTCGTCCTCGCCTGTGATGTCAGTCCGGACCTCAAGTTTGTGTTGCTGGGCGGTCCACAAAAGATCGCCCGCGTCTTCAACGTGGAGGACGGCTCTCAACTCGTGGAAATCAAAAAGCACACGGATTGGATTTATGCAGCCGCCATTAGCCCCGATGGCGTTCTGATGGCCACAGCCGACCGTGCGGGAGGACTGTGGGTTTGGGAGGCGGGTGCGGATCGCGAGTTTGCCACTCTGGATGGCCACAAGGCTGCTGTGACAGCCCTGGCCTGGCGGCCGGATTCGAACGTTTTGGCATCGGCTTCGGAAGACGGAACAATCAAGCTCTGGGATATGAATAACGGTCAGCAAATCCGCAGTATCAACGCCCACAGCGGGGGCGCGACCACCGTCGCTTTCATGAACGATGGCCGCCTGGTGTCAGGGGGACGCGACAAGACCGTAAAAATCTGGGATATTTCTGGACGAAACCTGAAGACTTTGCCCGCGTTTCCCGATCTGATCCTGCGAGTGGCCGCCACCTACGATAACAAGCGAGTGGTGGCCGCCGATCTCTCGGGGGAGGTACGCCTCATCGATATTGAGTCGGGTAACGTGGTGGCCAATTTGCCGGCAAACCCTGCCCCGGCATCGGCATCACCACCGGCCACGGCCCAGGCCACTGCTTCCACGAAATGAATCTCCGCGCGGCTATCTCGATCGCGCTTGCGATTTCTTTTGCAATCGGAACGGCAACGGCATTGCTCAGGAGGACGCCTCGCTTTCCGCTTCTGGAGCTTCGTTATTCGCTCGCTCCGTCACCGAAGTCGGCATCACCCGCTTTGGTTTTACGTCTTCGGTTCCGGGAACGACGAATGGGCCGGGGGAGTGAGTCTCCACGATTTCCCGCAACTCTTCCTGATCAATGACCTCCTTTTGCATGAGCCGCTGGGCCAAGGCTTCCAAGGCTGGGCGACGCACCTCCAGAATCCGCCGAGTTCGCTGAAGGGCTTCGTCGATGATCCGCCGGATTTCGCGGTCGATTTCCTCGGCCGTCGCTTCGCTGTACCAGCGAGGACGTCCCAAATCGCTGTAGACACCCAGATGAGTGGGCACATCATCGCGGAATGCCAGCTTTCCAAGGCGGCTCATCCCAAATTCCGTGACCATGCTCCGCGCGATATCGGTGGCCCTCTGCAGGTCGTTCTGCGCACCCGTGGAAACATCTTGGAACACCAGTTCCTCGGCGACACTCCCTGCCAGGAGCACCTGGATGCGGGCTTCCAGCTCGCTTTGCGTCAACAAATAGCGATCGCCCTCCGGACGCTGGAGAGTGTACCCCAGACCAGCAATTCCCCGCGGGATGATGGAGACTTTGTGGACCGGGTCCGTATTCGGCAGGGAATAAGCCACCAGGGCATGGCCACTTTCATGATAAGCCACCCGAAGTTTTTCCTCTTCACTCATCACCCGCTGCCGTTTTTCCAGCCCGGCCGTCACCCTCTCCACAGCTTCCGTGAACTCCTCCATGGTGACTGCCTCTTTGTTTTTGCGGGCGGCAAGAAGGGCTGCCTCATTGACGAGATTGGCCAGGTCCGCCCCCACAAAGCCTGGGGTTAATGCGGCGATTTCGCTGATGTTCACCGACGGATCCAGCTTCACATTTCGACAATGGACCTTGAGGATGGCCTCGCGTCCACGGACATCAGGACGATCAACGAGGATGTGCCGGTCGAATCTTCCCGGCCGCAACAAGGCGGGATCGAGCGTCTCCGGTCGGTTCGTCGCCGCCAGGACGATGACACCGCTGTTGGAGTTAAATCCATCCATTTCCACAAGCAGGGCGTTCAGGGTCTGTTCCCTTTCTTCGTGCCCGCCCACGATGCTCGTCCCGCGCATCTTGCCTAAAGCGTCGAGCTCGTCGATAAACACGATGCAGGGAGCGCGGGCCTGCGCTTGCTGGAACATGTCCCTGACCCGCGCGGCGCCCACTCCCACGAACATTTCCACAAAATCCGATCCAGAAAGACTGAAGAAGGGCACGCCAGCCTCTCCGGCGATGGCTTTCGCCAGCAGCGTTTTTCCCGTTCCTGGCGGTCCCACCAGCAACACGCCTTTCGGGATGCGGCCGCCCAACGCCCGAAATTTTTGCGGGTTTTTGAGAAACTCCACGACTTCCTTCACTTCCTCAACGGCCTCGTCAATGCCCGCGACGTCCTTGAACGTCACACCGACGTCTTCAGGAGCATAGAGCCGGCTGCGGCTCCGGCCGAACGCAATCGCCGAGCCGGGGCCTCCCATCCGACGGAGGAGAAAGAGCATCAACAGGACAAAGACCAAAAGCAGGATGATGTGAGGTCCGTATTGCTCCCAGAAAGTGGGTGGTTCCCCGCCCCGGACGTCGCGGAATCCTTTGTTCAAAAGCAATTGCAGGAGGGCGTTGTTGTCGTTTTCGAATCCCAGTCGAGAGGAACGAAAAGTGACTTCTTCCGGCTTGGAACGTTTACTGACGGGATCCAGGATCTCCCGCGTCACGGTACCGACGACTTCGTGGGGACGGACGACGAGATCGCGCAGGCCCGAATAGCGTATGCGATACAGTTCGTTGCCGACTTTCTTGGTCACCACGATGGCCGCCTTCGGATTCTCCTCCGGGCTTCCCTGCTCGATCAGTCGCACGAGTTCCAGGTATGGAATATCCTCGGTAATGGTCGGTCGCACCAATCCGGCCAAAAGGAGGCTCACGGCAAGGGCAATCAGAAGATACCAAAGAATGGCAGGGCCACCGGGACCTCGGCGTTCGCGGGCTTTCTTGTCACCCAGTGGTGACTGCTCCCCTTTATTCGGATCGTTTCGGTTACCGGAGTCTCGCGAAAAGAGGTTCCGGAGTCGTTGCAGGTCGTTGGGTATTAAATACCAGGCTTTCTCGCCGATTCTCGATTTCATCATGCGTGTGAGCAGGCCATCTGTAAAACGGGAACGACTGTCCGGTTTTCCCCCAAACTTCTGCCCTTTTCTAATGATAGATCACAGTCGGCGTTGAGGTCCTCCTAAGGGAGGGGAATGAGGGCCCAATCCTCTGGAGCGGTTTTTTAGCCGGCAAATCCTGGGCGGACGGGTGGGTGGGCCCCGACATTATTTACCTTCATTATCACACTTGCGGGAAAAGAGGCAAATAGTCCATGAAATGACTCGTCCCCGTTTTTGGTACGGGGTTGTAATAATTTGATCCGGTGGCATGGCAGTGGGTCCTCGGAATTGTGTCGGAGGTGGGGGAGTCGCAAGTCGCGCAATTCCACAGCTAGCGACTGGCCAAACTCTCATCGTGCCAACATCAGGAACCGAAGTGTCTGTCTTCCTCTAATTGTCCAGTGGGCTACGTTGCTTGGCCCTGGCGCGAGTTAATGGGCGGACCAGCCAGGCAAGTCCGTCTAGAAGTAGCGCTTGTTGTGCCCGGCGACACAGCTTGTTTTCAACGGGCACAACTGTTGCAAGGCGGGCGGACGCAGAGTTAAGAACCGTCAAACAAGATATAATGCAGTGTTTAGGCATGCCTTTGTGTCTCGGTGTTCCAATTCCTGGACAGCGAGTTTTCGGGGCGGATTTCGGACTGATTTAACATCTGGGGCAGTCTTGTGATTGCAGCCATGCCCAACACTATGCGAATATTGATCCTGGGAGCAGGTACGATTGGAAGCTCGATTGCTGAGTTCCTTTCCCCACACCACAGGGTGACGTTGATCGATCAGGACCGCGAGACTGTCGATCGAATCAACGCGACCATGGATGTGCGGGCACTTGTGGGATCGGCCTCCGATGCGGTTCTGCTCTTCCAGGCGGGAGCCACGGACGCTGATCTGTGTCTGGCGGTGACCAACTCCGATGAGGTGAATCTTGTGGGGGCCAGCGTGGCCAAAGCGATGGGAACGCGGCGAGCCATCGCTCGGGTGTATTCCCATAACATTCTGGATACCAGCACCTTCGACTACCGCGATCACTTCCGTCTTGACAGGCTCGTCAGCCTGGAGCGTTTGGCCGCCCTGGACCTTGCAAGGGTGGTCCGCGGTACCGGTACCCTGAGCATTGAAATCTTCACTGTGGCCGACTTGGAAATGCAGGAAATTGAAATCCGTGGAAAAGCCCCTGGAGTGGGGGTTCCGCTCCGGGAACTCCGGTTGCCTCGGGGCGTCCGGGTGGGGACGGTACTGCGACAGGGCAAGCTGTTCATTGCCGGGCCGGAGGATTCGATTGAAATTGGCGATCGAGTCGCGCTCTTAGGCAGGCGGGACGAGCTGGATGTCGTGAAAACCTTGTTCGAGACGGAGAGCCCCCAGCGTTTGGGGGTGGTTATTGCGGGAGGTGGGGAAACCGGCTTTCAGTTGGCTCGCCTGCTCGAAGGACCACGCCACAATGTGGTCCTGATGGAGTCGAATCGAGAGCGTTGCGAGTATCTGGCCAGCCACCTCCGCGATGTGACGGTGGTCTGCTGTGACGTTCGAAGTCGGGCCGCATTGGAAGAGGAACGCGTGGGCAGTGCCGACTATTTCGTAGCCTGTACGGGCGACGATGAGAACAACCTTCTGGCATGTGTGGAAGCCAAAGAACTGGGGGCCCAGAAGGTGGCGGCAGTGGTTGCCCGTTCGGATTACCGTTACATTCTGACAAAGCTTGGCGTGGACCACGTCACAACTCCTCCCGACGTTGTGCGGAGGGAAGTGGAAGCCCATCTCACCACCGGGGTGGTGGTCTCGAAAAAGCCGCTCGTGCCCGGCTCGAAGGTTTTCGTCATGGAACTCGAGGTCGTGGAAGGGGCACCGGTGACCGAACACGTGCTGGCACGAGTGGGATTGCCGAGACAGTGCCTCATTGCGGCGGTCATCCGCGAGGGCTTTGCCATGCTTCCGGGAGCTGACGACCGCATCAAACCGCGTGACACGGTGATCGTCCTGGTCCACGAAGACATGATCGATGAGATGCTCACGTTCTTCCAGCCGCCGGAGTGAAGCGTGTCGCTTTACCCCGGACTGCCCTCCGGCTGGAGCATCTCCAGCATGGCACGGTTTTCTGACCGGACGTCACCTGCCCTGAGTCATGGGTCCGTTGGTCCCGCTCGTGGGAATCGGGAGGAGGGGCTGAGGCCACAGTGTTAACGCAGACCAGCGAAAAACCCTTCTTGGGGATAATAATATGGCCACGAAACGCATTTATCTCGATAACGCAGCCACAACCTGGCCGAAACCACCAGCCGTTTATGAGGCGGTCGAGGCCTATCAGCGGAACCTCGGTTGCTCGCCGGGGCGCAGCACATATCGGGATGCCATGGAGGCCGACCGCGTGGTGGCTGAGGCGCGTCGGGCAGTGGCCCGGTGTCTGGGCCTATCGGATCCTCATCGCATTGTTTTCGGATTCAACGGCACGGATGTGCTCAATATGGCGATTCGGGGTGTGGTGCGGCCGGGCGATCACGTCATCACGACGGCGGCCGACCACAACTCTGTTCTTCGCCCGCTGCGGTTTTACGAGGAATATCATCACGTTCAGGTGGATCGCATTCCTTGCGATTCCCGCGGGTTTGTGATTCTCGAAGAGCTTGAAAAAGCACTTCGCCCGGAGACGCGTCTGGTGGCGGTCAACCACGCGTCCAATGTGGTGGGAACACTTCAGCCGCTGGAAGAGATCGTCAAACTGGTTCGGCGGCATTGCGAGGCGATTATTTTGGTGGATGCGGCTCAGTCGCTGGGACATCTGCCACTTTTTCCCAAGGAATTGGGAATCGATTTGTTGGCGGCTCCCGGTCACAAGGGGCTCCTTGGACCGATGGGAACCGGCGTCCTCTATCTTGCTCCCAGGATGGAAGAGAGATTGGTGCCGCTGCGGATGGGAGGAACCGGCTCCCGCAGTGACGAAGACCGCCAGCCGGACTTCCTGCCCGATAAGTTCGAGCCCGGCAATCACAACGCACCCGGGCTAGCGGGCCTTGTGGAGGGCATTCGCTACCTGGAAGCCCGTACCCTGGAGGAAATCCGCCAGCATGAAATTGCCCTCACCGGCCAGCTCATTGCTGGGTTGAAGGAAGTGCCGGGGGTAACGCTCTACGGTCCTCCGTCTGCAGAACAACGGGTGGGCGTGGTGAGCCTTAATATTGAGGGGTATTCTCCGGAAGAAGTAGCGGGTATCCTCGATCTGCACTACGGCATCCAGGTGCGATCGGGGATCCACTGTGCTCCCCTGATGCACCGGACGCTGGGCACCGTGGAACGAGGTGGGGCCGTCCGCTTTAGTTTCAGTCCTTTTACCACACGGGAAGAGATCGAAGCGGCAATCCAGGCCGTTACAGAAATCGCCCGCCACAGATGACCACCCCCGCGTTTCCGGGATCTGCTACCGGCGCCAGAGACTCGCCGTCTTGCGGAGGCAATCCGTGAATTGCCCGTAGGTGTAACCGCAGTCCTGAACTAAGCGTAGAGTGCCCACTCGGTGAAGGGGCCACTATCCAGCGCTGGAATGGGGATCTGGCGAGCGGATCTCCGGAAGGGCACGCTGGTCGTGTCCAGAGAAAGAGAGGTGAATTATCCAAACTGACAGCCGAACGTGATGGGCAGGTGGCTCCGTGTTTCTCCAACGCGTTGTGGTTACCCCCGCGTGCGGTGGGGCGGTGTCGCCGGAGTGCGGGTAGCGCCCATCTTCACCGCGGGGAAGATCGTCTTGGGAGACTGCTCATCGAGGTTGAAAATGGTGAAGCCGGGAACACCGGCAAGCCGGGCAAGCGCAATCTGTGCCACCACCTGATCGGGACCATCCAGTCGGTAAGCGCCGATCCCGGGATACATGGGAATTTTTCCCTGCGTGGCCTGCCACTGGTTTTTCACCCAGCGGACAAACTGTTCGTGGTTGTTCGTGTAGTCCATGGGACACACGAAGTCGAGGTAGCCCGCATGAACCCAGCTCACCCAATCCTGACCGACAGAATCCCTGCAGGCCGGATACTCGGCAAACACGGCAGCTGAGATTTTGATTCCCGGCCGAATCTGGCGGGCTTCCCGGGAAACAGCCTCCACCACCCGCGTGATATTCCGCCGTCGCCATTCCAGATATTGGGAGCGCAGGGGGCCCGAGACACAATCGTCTGGCCATTGGGCGACCTTCACACTCATTTCGGCTTCAAATCGCTGGCGGCAGCCCGGGCAAAAACAATTGTCAGGACCGGGATAACGGATGTAGTCAAAATGGATGCCGTCCACCGGGTACTTGCGGACGACCTCCAACATGGTCTCCACTTCCAGACGCTGATTCTCTGGATGCGAGGGGCAGAGCCAGTTGCTGGGTTCGCCGCGTCGTGTCATTTGGGTGCGCCCCGCTGCCCGCATCTGATCAATGAACGACTGCGGGGCGTTACTCAAATTGAAATTGACCTTCCACACGTGCACCTCCAGGCCGTGCCGATGGCAGGCCGCCACGCATTGCTCAATTTGGTCCCCGTATTTTTGGAAGGCTTCGCTTCGTGGAAGGATGTCGCTTGCATAGTGAGCCAGACCGGCCCACAGCATATTGGGCAGCACCATGTTGAAGCCCGCTTCGGAAAGTTCCCTGGCTGTGCGTTCCCAATCGCCGGGGTAGGCGCCCAGCCCGGAATGATTCCAGTACGCTCGGCCTTCGACATGGGGGCTTGGCTGGGCCAGCAGGTAGGCCTGAATAAGTTTTCCCCGAAGTTGCTGGAGTTCCCGCAAATTGATGGGAGGTGCTTTTCCCTGCGATTGGGCCTCACGAACGGCAAGAAGGCTTTGTTCGGCTTCTGCGAAAGATTGCCAGGCTGGATGGGTGGAATCGGGGAGATACGTCTTCGACCAGGCGCGCAACTCATCGAGACTGGTCAGATGCCCCACCTGAACCGCTCGTGTCAAAAGTCCCCGGGTGATTTCGGTTTTCAGTTCGGGAAGCATTGCGGAGAGAACGGCGGCCAGCATCAACCGCTGATTCTCTGTGTCCCCGTCTAGAAGAATATGGCTGAAAAACGCACCCCGGGGTGAAAGAATCATGGCCGGTTTTCGCGTCGCTTCACCTGAAGCCGTGTACCACCATCCAATCACTTGCGCATCGGCAGCGGCCGGTTCCGCTTCCGTGATGTTCCACGAGCTTTGGCGCATCACCTCGGGCAGATCGGGAAGAATTTGTCGGTCGAAACGCACTTCCGCGAACTGGCCCGGGAACTGCTGTCCCACCCATCGGGTCTTTCCAATTCCCAGCAGCCCGAGCAACTCCGCCGGCGCCTGGTAGTTGAGAAACACCCGGGTTCCCTGTCGGATGGCCTCGGCCAGCGCCTTGGTCGCGTCCGGGGGCAGACGTGGATGATAGGGCACAATGATGACCTTCTGTTCCGCCCAGATCTGTGGGTTCGGGGAGGCATCGTCCCATTCGTCGTACTCAAGGCCGAGGTCATCAAGCAGCCTGGCGAATCGCTGGAGAGTTTCCCTCGCGGTGCGGTATTCGGGATCGCGGCCGTAAATCGCTGCGGCTGGCCCGAGAATTGCGATGGCGTGCCGGACGGCAACGAGGCGATAAATTCGCGCCCGGCCATCCAGGTTCTGGCCCCGCCAAAATGAAATACGGATACCGTCGATCTGGTGCCACCCTTGAGGACGTTCCTCGGTACGGAAGTCGGATTTGCGGAATCGCAGTACCTGACGTCCCGGTCGCGTCACACTGCCCGAGGCAGCATACCAGCCCTCCCCGCTGCGAAAATAGAGCGAGATATACCCAACAGCTTCCACCGGCTCTACCGAAACTTCCAACAGGAACTCGCCGGGGCGCGACAGATCCAGCGATACCCGGCGGTCATGGACGCTTCGCGGCCAGGCTGGCTGAGACGCAAACGGCAGGGCGACTTCCAAAGCCACCGTGCCGTCCTCGCGGACAAGCCGTACCGGTGCCGTACGTTCACTGGGATGCCACGCCCCCTGAGCCTCCGCTTCGTTCCCGTAATTTAGACCTTCCAGGACGATTTCCTGCGTCCCCGCGGTTTGCGCCGTCGCTACCACGGGCAGGGTGAGCAAGCCGAGCAGGGCGAGTGTCAAGCCAATTGGATTTTGTCGGCAGATCAGCGGTTGCATGCGATATCTCCCTCTATCAGTCTGTCGTGCCCGCCAAATGATTGATATCTGACGCGGAACGCGAGATGTAGCCGTGCAGATACAGATCATCCCCGACGCGTTCCCAGGTTACATTCGAGAGGTGGAGGGCCTCCGCCATCTTTGTCACACCCCTCCCCGCTACGGGTGTCCACCCATTTTGACCGCCCACAATTTTGGGAGCAACAAACACGTGCACCTCGTCCACGAGTTGATGGTCGAACAGCTCACCGAGCACCTGGCTTCCGCCTTCAAACAGGACGTTGGTCATGCGGCGGCGTCCCAGTTCGTCAAGGAGGGCCTGCAAACGCTCGGACCGTGTTTTACCGGGGCATTCCAGCACTTCGCATCCGGCAGCCTCCAGCTTCCGGCGAGCCTCGCCGTCGGCTTGTGCTGACACCGCGACCAGGACAGGGAATTCCCGGGCGGTCTGAACGAGACGACTGTGGGGCGACAGCCGGGCACGTGAGTCCAGAACGATGCGCACGGCAATTCTGGGGCCAGGCGGCCGGGCCGTCAGCAGCGGATCGTCCGTTTCCACTGTGCCAATCCCTACCGCGATTCCATCCACACGGCCGCGAAGTGCGTGAACCTTTCGACGCGATTCTTCCCCACTGATCCATCGGCTTTCCCCGGTCGCCGTGGCGATCTTCCCATCAACCGTCATTGCCCACTTGGCAATCACCCACGGCCGTTGCGTGGAAAGCAACTTGAGGTAGGGGGCGTTCAAATGTCGCGCCTCCTGCTCCATGAGGCCGACAACGACTTCGATCCCGGCTTCTCGCAGACGAGCGATTCCCTGGCCGTGGACAAGCGAAAAGGGGTCCGCCATGGCGGCCACCACACGACGGATCCCCGCCCGAATAATGGCATCCGTGCAGGGGGGCGTTTTACCAAAATGGCAGCAAGGCTCCAGCGTGACATACATTGTGGCCCCGGCTGCCCGGTCGCCTGCCATGCGAAGGGCTTCCACCTCCGCGTGCGGCTGGCCATAAGCGCGGTGCCACCCCTCGCCGATAATCTCTGCCCCTCGTGCGATGACACAGCCCACCATCGGATTGGGCTCCACAGCGCCCTTGCCCAGAGCCGCCAAGCTTAATGCTCGCCGCATGTGCCAGGCATCGAGTTCCATCTGATCCATGGTGCTCCCCTTTGCTGCAAACAAAAATGTTGTCAACGCGAGCGAGAACAAACGCTGTTATCTTGCGTCGCGCTCACTTTTGTTTTCCCGCGACCGGAGCTTGGTCCGGACTCTTACTTTCCGGGACCATCGCGCACGTGGCGCATTCTGTCCGCTGTGAGATCGCAGCCCCTTCGATCCCGAGCGCCCTGTACATTCCCGGAGAAAGACGCAGCCTCCGTCCCGACCATATTTCGTCTCAGCGCACCGGTCAGGCTGAGCACCGGGTCAGCTCGCGGCTTCCCCTCCGCGGGATATACTGCTCGTCACATCAGGACAGCTACTACTTCAGTCGAAGAACCCACGCCGGATATTGTACCGAAACAGAAATCTTTTTGGCTAGGACGAGACCAGGCGCCGTCAGATTTCGGGAGGGATAATCCGCAAATTTCCCCGGCGACGCATTCAAGCTTCGCTTTTTCCTAACTCCTTAACAAAGGAATAGGTCAGAAGCAGGCTGGTATCCCGATCGACGCTGGTGGCAGTTCGACACACTCGCCGAATTGTTGTGCCTTATATCACTTTGTCACTGCCGCGAACTCTGGAACCTGCCACGTCACATGATGCCCGGCGCCTCGTAACATGGCCACCACCTCTTCCACCGGACGTCGGTCCACCACGGGAAACTGACCACCGTCCTGGTCTTCCACGGCCTCTGCACCTGCGCGATAACCGCCGGGCACTGTCGAGCTGGCTGCGCTGATCTGGGTGATGCACGTTCGGGCGAGAAGATCTCGCAGGGAGGGCGGCTCCCGCGTGGAAAGGACCAATTCGGCCCGAGGAAAGGCGTGCCGCAACCCACAGTAAAGGCGGATGAGAGTTTCGTCATCCACAGGATGCGGAATCACGAAGTCGGCCGGCCCTTCGTGAATCCGCGGCAGGCTGAACGCGATGCGACGATCAGGAAATCGCTCTTTCAGATAGGCCGCGTGGCGGACCATGGCTTTGGCATCGGGCAAAGGATCGCCCAGCCCAAGCAGGATTCCCAACCCCAAACGCTTCACGCCGGCTTCCGCCGCTCGCTCGAGGCCTTCCAGTCGCCAGGCATAGTGCGATTTCGGCCCGCGGGGATGGAAATGTCGATAAAGCTGCCAATCGTACGTCTCCTGGTAGAGGGTCACCCCAATGATGCCGGCTTCCACCAGGGCCGCATATCCGGCCGTGGATTGTGGGGCAATCTCAACCGCAAGACTGACGGGAAATTGCCCTCGAATCGCCCGGATGATCTCGCTGTAGTATTCAACGTCGGTTTTCTGAGGATAATCTCCCGCAACAAGCAGGATGTGTCGCATTCCCCGGTTTGTGAGGATTTGTGCCTGCTCGAGGGCCTCTTCCGTCGTGAGCCACCGCCGCGGTACCTTTTCTGGAAAGCGGAATCCGCAGTACAGACAGTAGTTCACGCAGTAGCTCGACAAGTAAAGGGGAGCGTACACAAGAACCCGCCAGCCCGTCGAACCGTTCGGACCGGCCTGATCCTGTTCCCGTCCTCCATGCACGGTGGGTGAGACAGCAAAATGCTCGCGGGTCAGCCGTCGGGCACTGGCCAGTACATCTTCGAGAGGTCGCTGGCGATCCAGACATGCCTCCAGTTGAGCCACTGCTTCCGCTGCCACGCTCTCGTCATGAACCACCTGGATTGCCCGGCGCGGAGTTCGATCACCTTGGCCACTGAGCCGGGCGAACAGGAGGTCCAGCATCTCGGCGGCACGAAAGTCCTCCCCGTCAAGGACTTCTTCCCGCTCATGGAGAAGCTGGTAGCGCAGTCGCTCCACACGCTCGGCGAAGGAGGAAGCGATGGTCTGTCCGGTTTCTCCCCGAGAAACGATTATATTCTCTTCGAGACTCGCCCGGGCCTCGCGCAAAAGCTCCCAGTGCCGGGCAAAATGGGGATCCCGCTCGGCGAGGTATCTTTCTAAAAACCCCCAGTCGATGTTCTGTTCAATAGCGGTGTTTGTGCTCATAAAGCTGTGGTCGTAAGTTTGCCGGTCGATTATCTCGGGAAGAATCACCCGTCACAAATATTCTTGGGACTCTTTGATGAACGGTTACCCGCAAGGAAAGGAACAAAAGTTTCTGCGAAACTTTGAGTGCCGGGCCGGGCCGGGATTCGCGGTACCAGATCGTGATGTCCCTTTTTTCCCGATCCTTGTTCAATTTTAGGAACCGTGGAACACAAAGGACAAACCACCCCATGATCACCACAAAGCGAATCATTTACGTTGTGGGTGGCTTATTACTCCAGCATTTCGCGACTGCGGACAATGGTTCCGCTCATGAACTTGCGCACGCCTTCGGGTGTTTCCAGGAGAATGGCACCTGTGCCGTCGATACCGCGGCAAATTCCTTCGTATTGCTGTTTCTCTGTCTCCAGGATGAGTTGATGCCCTTTCTGGAGACAGAGGCGATCTGCCTCACTGGTCAGGCCTGCGGGATTGTGCGAAAGAGCTTCGAGATGGCTTTCCATATGACGAAGAATGCTGATCAGCACGTCGGTTCGGTCCAAGAAGGTACCGCAGATGTCGCGGAGGCTGGTCACGATAGGCTGAAGCTCCTTGGGGGCTTCCCGAGCCATATTATTCACATTCACCCCAATCCCAAAAATGGCGCGCTGGTTGGCGGCCACCTCGACGAGAATTCCAGCGATTTTTCGTCCCGCCACGTACACGTCGTTCGGCCAGTGAAGCCCCACGGGAACTGTCGGTGGCACGAGGGGCCGAATGGCCTGGCAGACACTCAGAGCCCCCAGGAGTCCAAGAAAGCCCGCGGTGGGTCCTTGCCCGGACTCAGTTTCTTCAGATGTTTTCAGCCGATTGTGTTGACCCGTTGCCTCACTTGGGGGGGTAGGCGTTCTACTGGGTGACATGGGCGGGGCCAGGATCACTGAGAAGGCGAGGCTTCCCTGCCCGGTCCACCAACGGCGGCTGCCCCGTCCCCTTCCCGCTGTTTGATGCTCGGCCGCCACGAGAAATGGCAGTGGGAGATCGGGGCGTAGAATAAGTGTCTTGGCCCAATTGTTTGTAGAGTCTATTGTTTGCCAAACTTCACCATCTTGAACAAAAGTTTCTCGGATGACTCTAGCAAGGTCCAATGGTGGTGGGCAACTCTCTTGCATTGGTCGATTCCTTTCTCACGTTTGGTCTGGTACAACATTCTCGCCCCGCTTGGAACCCGCTTGGAAGTCGGAAATCCGTGCTTACGGCTTCTCAGGTTCCGCCCTTCCTCCGATCGGGATCGTACGCCTTCGCCGAAACCCGAAGAACAAGCGTCCGCGGATCATCCCTCCTGGAAAAATGGACCTGACAAGCAGGTCCCTCCCAGGGGGGCACGCCTGTCGTGCCCGGTCTGTGTGGAGAAGCCCGTTACAGGCTGTGAAACTGCGCAAGCGTTAAAACGCTCATGCAAGATGACGGTCTGCGCGGAGTGAGCATTACAAGCCCACAAAACGCCGTTCCGAGGCATTTTTTCCTTCAAGGATCAGCTTGCTGTCTCTCAAATACACCTATTTCCAGCCTGCCTGCCCGACGCACCCACTGATTCTTCTCCTGTGACCTTTCCTGATTTGTCCAGTTTCAATCTCCTAACTCGCCTTCTGGACGAAAGCGTCTGCAACGCAAGGGGCTCCACCCTCTCTGCTGCCTGGGTTTTTGTCTTCCACCACTGGCCTTCTGCTACCGCATGCTCTTCTTCCTCGCAGTTCCCGGGCCATGCTCGGATTTTCAATCTCCTCGAGCACGCTTCCGCCAGGAAAACGAGTCGGAAAACCGTCCGCCGAGACGTGGTGGCTCCAGAAAACTGATTTTGCCAACCGGGCAGCTTGGAGAGTTATCCCCCAACGCGGCAATCGACACCAGACTCCACCGAGCGTCACTCGACACCGCGCTCCGCCACATGGGGGGTATTGACACTTCTCGGCAAGTGGCATACGCTCATCGTCGGCTTAAGGTGCTAACATTTCTCGAGTGGTCGGCAAGGACTGATCTGCACTGTGCCTAACTTTTGTCACCCCGCTGAGCTTTCGCGTCGCCGGGAAACCAATTGCAATAATCGCGCACTGCCTGGAGCCGAGGGATAAGTATTAAGTGTACGTTTTACAACCTCGTGGCCATGGGGGAGGTGCGCTATGAAATGGTTTAGCCATCTCGTGTGCTGGTTGGGGAAGCAGGCGGGGCTGGTTTTGCCGCTCGCCTTGGTGACGTTTGGAATCGCTGCCGGCCAACCGCCGGAGGATCGCTGGGAACGGCTGGGCCGTGTTGCGGCCGCCCATGCACGTCACAGCGACGCCCTTCTGGAGTTGCCTGACGTGGTGGGAGTCGGTATCGGGGTCGACGCCAAGAACAATCCTGTGGTGAAGGTCTTTACCAAGCACGGCCGGCCTGCTGGAGTCCCGCCGAAGCTTGATGGGGCCGACGTGGAAATTGTTCCAACCGGAGAATTCCATGCCCTTGCTCCCGCTGCACCGGCCGCTGTGAAACCATCGGCGACTAAACCCTCGGTCGATAAGCCCCCGACCGTAACGTTCGTCTCCCCGCAGCACGGAGAAACCGTGGTGGGAGAGGTAACGCTCCAAGTCAAGGCCACGGATGACAAGGGTGTTACGAAGGTCGAATTCTACTATCAGCAGTACGATGCGTACTATAGCGGTAAAGTTCCACAACTGCTCGCTACGGATACGAACGGCGGCGATGGCTGGTCGTGTACATGGAATACGACCGCAGTACCGGACGAACGTTACATCCTCTGGGCAGTTGCCTACGATACCAAGGGGCAAACAGCCAGCCACAACGTGACGATCGCAATCGACAATACGCGTGGTGAGCCACCGGCGTACTCTCCAGATCGGTTTGAAGACTCTGCGGTGTCGCCGATCGGTGTGTCGGTGGGCAATCAGTATGAAGCGTCGGCCGGGACAATCGGCTGCCGTCTCAAGGATTCTTCCGGTAGGCTTTTTATTTTGAGCAACAACCACGTGCTCGCGCTGGAGAATACCGCCCCTCTGAACAGTTGGATTCTTCAACCAGGCTTGTATGACATGCCCGCTGGTACATTTCCTTATGCCTGGCAAATTGTGGGCACACTGACTGCCTACGTGCCCATCACGTTTTCGCGATTCGCGAGCAATAAGGTTGATGCGGCCATTGCCGAAGTCAAACGGTGGGGATTGGATGGTGAAACTCCGCTGGTAGCCACTAGTACACCCCAAGACGGCTACGGTACGCCCAGCGTGGATTACATCAGCAACGAGGATCTGGCTACTTTGTTTGCAGTTTCGCAGATTCCCGTCCAGAAATACGGTCGCACCACAGGGTGGACCATGGGCACGATCACCAGCATCAACACGACAATCCTTGTGTCCTACAGCCGTGGCACCGCTCGGTTTGTGAACCAAATTGTGGTCCAAAGTCCGAGTGCCTTTATCCTTCCGGGCGACTCGGGTTCGCTGCTGGTCACACAAGAAGCCACACTGTCGGAGGGAGTCCTATTGGATGCCAACAGGCCGGTGGGACTGCTCTTCGCGGGAAACTACGACGGAACGTATGCCGTGGCCAATCGGATCGAGGACGTGCTCCAGGCACTGAGCTCTCGACTCGGTTCTAACGTGACAATCGATGGGGAATAATGAGATGGCCAATGGAAATAAAAATGGCCAACGGTTTTGAAAGCCCGCAAGCGGTGCAGGCGTTTCGCTGAGCCGTGAAAAAATCTTTCTGGATTTGACTGGCGGGACGAAAAGCCCGGCCCGATGTCGCCCTGCCGCCTGTGACCAGAGACGCTGATTTCCAGGGTTGGTGGCGCGTGATTCCGACCGATTTCAACAGGTCATTGGCACCGCTCCACGGAAGTTTGCGCTGGCCGAGCTGAAAAGCGTTCAAGGCTCAAAAGCGAGTGGCCCGTACTGAGCGCGGCAGTCGGCAAAGTGTGGAATTCGGCCCGGACGGTCCTTACCGTATCTCCTTCACTGCGAATGTTCCAGGGGTAGGTTGGGCCTTCTGCGGAAAGCACAGAGGTCCCCGCGATTGGGCACCGGCAGGGCACTCGGCAGAACGAGCTGCGGGGCACGTCACGTTTTTCCCGGAGCAGGATTCCGCACCTTTCCGGCGATGTAGTCGCCATTCCCCGAAGTTAAACTGTGCACTCTTCCAGGCTTGGTTTGATCGTGCGGGAACTGCCGGTGGGGGCTTTTTTTCGCATGGCTGGCTTGCACTCGACCGATGCATGCCGAAGGGGCCCGGGCGTGTTGTGCGCTGACATTATTTTCGTCATCTATTCCCTCGGAGCTGGGGCACGTGTGGAGTGCGGCAGAGTACGAGCGTAAGAATAGGTGAGGCAAGGTCCTCGGACACCCGATGCCGAGATTGTACTCGTTGGTCTTACTACTGGGTGGGATCGCCGCGGCCTGGTTGGTCATTCCACGGCTTCAGCAATTTCGTCTGCCAACCGGCTGGCCAGGCGGCCAGAAGAAGCAGGAAGCGACTCCCGATCCGATGGTGCCGGAGCTTCCCCCGGCCAAGGTACAGAAGACGTTTCGCCTTGCCGTGTGGGATGTAACTCCGTTGGACATGGTCAAAGCCTCAGAGTCTGGCGTTCTGCGGGCGATTGCCGGGGTTGTTCGACAATTCGACATCACCGTGCTTCAGGGAGTGGACCTCCGTGAGCGGGCGGTGCTGGCAGCAGTTATGGATACTGTTCGGGAGGGAGATCAGTATTTCAGCTATGTGACGGTCCCCGAGCCCCTGCGGTTGGGACTGCCCAGGGGAAGCGTTATCATCTTTGACCTGCGGGCGGTGGAAGTCGATCGCAGCACGGTTCGGATGATTGAGTCGCTGGGACCGCGTTTTCGACATGTCCCGCTGACGGCCGCCTTTAGGGCCAGGGGCGTGCCGCCGGAGCAGGCGTTCACCTTCTCCGTGGTCAGCGTCCATGTGGATCCATTTGCCGTCGAGGAGGAAATGTCACTGCTGGACGATGTTTTCCGGGCAGTGCGGGATGACGGACGAGGGGAAGATGACGTCCTGCTGGCTGGTTTCTTCGCATGTGGAGACCGAGAGCTGAAAGTCGCCCTGCGAAACCCGGATGGGGTCTGTGTCAACCCGGGTTTTCCGACCAACATCGCGGGCACGGAAAGCAGTACCAATATCGCATTCGATGGACGAGCCACCATCGAGTACACGGGCCGATTTGGTGTCATTGACCTGATGCGGCAATATCGTTTGACTGCTGCCCAGGCGCAACAGGTGTCGCAGCACTTGCCCGTCTGGGCCGAGTTCAGCGTTTACGAAGGCGGTGCCCCATAACATTGCGGTTAAGAAGAACTGGCACCTTCGTCCACAATTGACATTCTTCCCTGTGGCGTCTGGTCGTTTTTGGTGAGCAGGAGCCTTTCGCACACAATGCTGGAACTTACTCCCCGGTTCGACGAAGCCCTGCGGTTTGCCGTCAGTGTTCACAGGCATCAGGTTCGAAATGTCACGGAAACGCCCTATGTGGGGCATCTGTTGCGGGTGTGCGGCCTGGTCCTGGAATATGGGGGAACGGAGGATGAGGCCATCGCAGGGCTGCTGCACGACGCGCTGGAGGATCAAAACCGGCCTGGTTTGGTGGACGAAATTAAGCAGCGTTTTGGGCCACGGGTCCTGGAAATTGTGCGGGAATGCAGCGACACAACCCAGCGTCCCAAACCCCCCTGGCAGGAACGGAAGCAGCAGTTCCTGCGGCGACTGGCCGAGGCCAACGCGGCGGTACGACTCGTGGTGGCCGCGGATAAATGGGACAACGTCAACAACCTCCTGGTGCTGCTGCGCCGGTTTGGGCCGGAAATCTGGCAGCACTTCCGTGGCGGGCGCGAGGGAACTCTATGGTATTATCGAGAAATCGTTTCGGTGCTTCGCCGGGCAAGCCAGAATCCGCTCATTCTTGATCTGGCCGAGAGGGTAGAGCAGCTCCATCAACTCGCCAAAGCATAGCGGATCAAAAAAACGTCGAGGCGGG